>Ga0209573_1000086_pt1 | contig 253220 bp, 224 predicted proteins | sample TNRBio252014_DNA_FD_185870 | JGI IMG/M metagenome (GOLD analysis project Ga0209573, IMG submission 185870) | Wastewater treatment Type I Accumulibacter community from EBPR Bioreactor in Madison, WI, USA - TNR Reactor_6/25/2014_ DNA (SPAdes)... | ecosystem: Engineered > Bioreactor > EBPR >...
CAGGGCGGAGCAGCTTATACAGCCCTGACGTCCATAGCGGCAGCTCTCACGGCCAGTGACGCTCTCTCGGGTATTGATCAGGTGCGCTATCAGGTCAACGGGACATGGAGTGCGTGGGAATCCTTCAGTGCGTCAAAAGCTATAACCTTGCCCACCGGGGACGGTACAAAAACCGTGCTCTATGAAATCCGCGACAAAGCCGGCAATGTCAAACAGGACAGCGACACGATTGTGCTTGATGCGACAATTCCAGCGCTTTCCCTTGTTGTTAACGGTGGGAACACCCACACGAACGCTTTATCTGTGAGTGTTGCTCTGACAGCATCCGATGCGGGCTCAGGACTTCATCAGATGCGTTATCAGATCGCAGGTGGTACGTGGAGCGCTTGGGAGACTTATGCCGCGTCGAAACAAATAACTTTGTCGGAGGGTGACGGCGCCAAAGAAGTCCGTTTTGAAGTTCGGGATAACGCAGGAAATGTGAAATCTGCTGTTTCGAGTGTAACTCTGGATACCACTCATCCTACAGGTAATGTAGTGGTTGCAAACGGTAGTCAGTCTACAAACACTCCAGATGTTGCTTTGTATATTGACATGATCGAAGCAAATCCAGATTTGATGAGAGTGTCGGTAGACGGTGGAAGCGTCTGGGGGGCTTGGGTAGCTTTTGACACTGCTGTTGAAGTGACTCTTCCTGCAGGGGCTGGCTTAAAAGTGGTCAAGGTGGCCTTGCGTGACAAGGCTGGCAATGAATCAATCTTTGAAGACTCCATTTTAATGCATGCAGGAGATACTGAAGCTCCAACGGGAACTTTGACTATCAATGAAGGAGCTGAGGCCGCCCATTCACGGAATGTCCATCTTGGATTGTCGGCTTTGGATGACACGTCTGCTAATGACGATATGGAAATGCGTTTTTCTTCAGATGCTGGTGCTACGTGGACTGCTTGGGAAGCATATACGGACTCAAAAGAATTTCAATTACCTAAAAGAGAAGGCTCGTACGCTGTTTTATGTGAATTACGCGATGAAGCCGGCAATGTTGCGCAGTTCTCAGACACTATTAACCTAACCGCGTTGCTGCCTATGGGCAGTCAGGCATTCTTAACGTCTTCCCCCTATGCTGAAGGCCAGGATTATCTTTTGATTTATCAGGTAGGGGATGTGGAAAAAGCAGAATCTGTAACTCTCTTGCCCGGAACTAACACACTATCTCGGTTGATTAGGACAACTGGTGGTTCGGACGTTTTGACGACTTTTGAAATTGTTCGTGTGCCAACGCTCTCTACTCAGCACACCTATGAATATGATGCCAATAGCAACATGATTAAGCGTTTGGGCTCTCGTGAGGAAAGTACGGTCTACGGTTACGATAAGTTGAACCGGTTGATCAGCATTCAAAGCACGGATTATTCAGCAGCATACACTTATGACGGCAATGGAAACCGTCTAAGTATGACGGGTTCTTCCGGGAGAACGGAGTACCTTTATAACGCGTTGAACCAACTGACTCGGGTGACGCTCCCGAATCTTCAAACTGTTCACTATGGTTATGATGCTGCTGGAAATAGAAACCTGGTTGTGTATCCGAACGGTACCACTGCCCAATATGAATACAACAATGAAGGACAGCTTGAACGCGCTATTAGAGGGAGTGATGTCACCACTTATACTTATAACGCGACCGGTGATCTTGCGAGCCTTGTTATGCCTAACGGTTTCAAGACGGAATATGTCTACGATGATGAGGGCAGGCAGAAATCCATAACGAACCTTGATGGCCAAGGTCTTGTTCTTGAGCAGTATGAGTACACATATGATGCGGGGAGTAACATTAAAATGATCACACAAAACTTCCCGGGCCAAACTGTGTCGACACAGTATCAGTACGATCTATCCGGACGTTTGTTAAAAGAAATCGGCTCCGACGGACGCGTGATGACGTATGGGTATGGTGGATCAGGTAACCGCAGGACAATGCTGGAGCAGATGTCAGAAAACGATCCCGGTAAGTTGACGACGTATCAATATGGGATTCAAAACCGTCTCATGGCCTTAACCAAGGTCGATCTATCGACGGGTTTAGCGGATGACGAGCAAAAGTTTCACTATGATCCCGCGGGTAATCTGGTTGCCCGTATCTTGTCAGATCGAAAAATCAGCTACCAGTATAACTCACAGAATCTTCTGATCTCCGTTCAGGATGGCGAGAACACAACTCAATATCATTATGACGGCGATGGAAATCGTATCGGCAAAACCGTAAACGGTGCAGCAATTCAGTATGTACTCGATTATCAGTCTGAATCTGACCGCGTACTGCAGGAAAATGCTTCGGACGGCAGTCTCCGCAATACCTACGTTTTTGGAGAGACAGCTCCTTTGGCTGTCTATTCAGATCTTGGAACAAAAAAATATGTTTTTTCCGACGCTCTGGATTCTGCAACTGCTTTTGTTGAGTCTTCAGGCGACGGCTATGAGGCTGTTCATTACGGAGCCTTTGGTGTCCCAGGTCAAGAAACGACTGCCGGTGCCGCTTACTCATTTCAAGGGAAAGCCTATGATGCGGAGACGGGTCTTTTTTATGATAAAGGACGTTACTATGACCCTCAGCTGGGCAGGTATCTCTCTGGAAAACCCCTCTTCGACACGGAAGCTGCCAATCAGGTTAATCCTTATGTATTTAAAAGCAATGCACCTCTAGCCTCCGACGCTGCTCGGCCAGTAGATTTGCCTGAGACATTGAGCGCCAGGGAGGTCGAAGCTTCTGTGCGTAAAGCTATGGGGCTCGCCGCTCCCGGGAAATTTATTAGTGACACAATTCCGTCAGGTCAGGTTTTAAATGATTTGCTTCAGCAGGGTAACGCATTATTAGCGCCTCTTACAAATGCCAAGTCTTTAGGTCGGGTCCCTTTGGAAAAAGTTGGAGAGGCGATTACCGAAAGTTTATCCGGATTGGTTGGTGCTACTTACAATGCTGCCAATAATGAGATTATTATTTTAGGAAACAATGAGGATGAGAGTATCGAGCTTAATTTATCCGACTTTATTGCCGCTATACGGTCTGTTTATGGCGCTGTTGTTCAAGCCGGTGTTTCTATCAATCCGAAAATTGTGAACGGCTTTGCAACTGAAACGGCTGATGTTGTTTATTATGGAGGCATTGAAAACACGTCTTTAGGGCAAGCATTCTTTGAGGCTGATCGTATTCTCAAAGGTCTTTCTCAAGGAATTGATAACATTACCAGAGAGCCGGTCGAGGTCAACGTTCCCGGTTACATCAGTGTTTTTGACCGTTGGAGCTATCGTGAGCACGTGGGAGGTTCGCGGCAATGGTTTTCTATTGAGGAGATGAATTTAGCGAAGTCTTCTGATGGGAAGTCTGTTCTTTTTGATGACTTTAAAATTGTAGTAAATGAGGAACGGTTTCTTAATGGTGTCTGGGGCGGGCATGATCCCGAAGCTAAAGCTTTTGCTGACCACATTAACGAAAACTTTGACCTTTATGCAGAGGAGTTCCCGGAATTAAAAAGGATGCAGCAGGGTATGCTCGCTCTGGCTCTTGCGAAGTTCATGAAAGAATCCAACGCCTCAATCGATTTCTCCTGGCTAAAGGATTTTTCTGAATATTATGTGGAAACACCAAAGACAACCCCGTCACCGCGCCGCAGCGCGACTTTCACCGATGCCCAGGGAAGTTACACAAAAAATATCATCGGAGGTGTGGAAAGCAGTACGCCTAACACATATATTCCGCCCGCTGAAAGCAACAGTAATGTTAATACTGTTGCTGCACAAACGATGCAGTACCGGCCATCAAGTCAGGAAGTACAGTGGGAGTTGAGTCATGATGGAAATGAATACAACGCCGTCTCATTGTCTTTAACACCAGAGATAACGGTTGGTGCGTTCAAATACCATGAGGCAGATATCCTGAGTGCAAGAACGAACTCTGCTGGCGCGAGGCTCGACCGTTACTATGACTCTTTGGGCGGCTCTCAAAGTATTTTTGGTTCGGATTGGAAGTATGATCGCTATACAGCATTATTTGAACGCCCCGAATACACAAGCGCGGCCTTTAGCCCCACTTTGAGTTTCAATGGCCTTAGAGAAGGTGCTGTAACTATTTACGACCGCTTGACAGGCGAGGAATTCAGCTTTATGTCATCTTTTCAACTCAATGGTAATCCTGTGTCGGGTTACACATGGACAGGATTCAATGCGAATAACAGCACGGTCAATTATTCTGCGCTTTCGAGCGGCGGTACTGATTTTGATATGCTCGCGAACAAGACATACCAGTGGCAGCGTCTTGACAGCTCAACGGTGTTATTCAACAACGCGGGCCAGCTTTTGAGAGAAACAGACGTCTTTGGTAATTATGTCCAATACAATTATTCCGGCGCTAATTTGCAAAGCATCGCCGATTCGTTCGGCCGCACGTTGACTTTTACCTATGAAGGCAACAAGGTTGCTTCGGTAGCTGATAACTGGGGGAGCTCTATTGATTACACCTACGATAATTTTGGAAACCTCAGCACTGTATTCAATAGCGGCAGTTGGGAGGACACCAAGTACTCTTACGATCTTGATCGCAAACTGACGAATTCGCTTAATTCCTTTGGTCAGACTGTTTTTGATAATGATTATGACGATTATGGCCGGATTCTTGAAAGTGTTGACTCCCGCGGGAATCTTCAGACCTACACCTATAATAGTAATTTCACACAGCAGACGGTCTATGACAATACTTTGAATGCGCAAAGCGTCCGTGAATATGATGCCGCGCAAAGACTTGTTCGTGTCGTCGATTTCGAAGGGAATGAAACCCGATATTCCTATGTTGGCGGCAACAGAAACCCCTCAACCGTGTTTGATGGAATGAATCAAGCCACGCAGTACAACTACGATCCAGCCAACGGAAATCTGCTTAGTGTTATTTATCCAGACTCAACCAGCGTCACATATTCCCGGGCTGCCAACGGCACGATTAATCAAATAACAGATGGAAAAGGCTCTGTCTGGGGAGTCTACTATGACTCGAACGGCAATATTAACGAGTTGAAGGGGACGAATGCCGGTATTGAGTTTACGGTAGGCAACTTTGAGTACGACGCCATGGGTAATCTGAGAAGTCTGACCAACTCTGCAAATCAAACTACCGTTTATAATTATAACGGATCGGGTCAGCTCATTGATGTCACTAATGCGGCGCAAGGAGTTTCGGTTATTACCTATGATGCATTCCGCCGGGTGCGCACAGTGAAAGATCCTGCGGGGCGTGTCGAGACCTTTGATTATGATAACCAGGACCGAGTCATTAGACACGAATCCACTGCTGGAGCAACTGATTACACCTATAATGAGTTGGGCTACCTCGCAACCTCCACAGACGCCTTAGGCGGCATCACGCATTATCTTTACGATCCGCTCACTCATGATTTGACTCACATCATCGGGCCTTCTCTGGAAACCACGCGATATGCATACGATGCTCTGGGCCGGGTTGTCTCAAAAAAGGTTGATGGGCAAGACGCCATTGTTATCGAGTATGACGCTGTGGGAAATGTTACCTATACAGGTCCTGATCGCACATCCAGGGTTATTCAAACAGAAACTATTGAGAGTGAAGGATATAAAGTCACCTCAACAAAGATTGATGGTCTCCTGCAGAAACTGAAGGTTGAAGACTCTACGGGCAAGGTGATCATTGAAGCTGATAGCGAAGAGGATGAAGCGCTGTTTACGACGCTTGCCGATGGCCGGACTGTCGCAAACGGTCTGTTTCGCTTTCATGGTCTTGGGCTGGCGTACTTATTTTCATCAAGCCCAACTCCGGATAGTATTGTAAAAAAAATTGGTGATCATCCAGATGACGAAGAGGATGATCGATATGACATCCTTTACATGCTGGCGAACGGTATTGGCAATAACAGCGGCAATCCTTTAATGCCGCCACAGTATATCCATAACTTAAAAGCAGACTTGAAAGAACAATCTGATAGCGCGCCGGACCCTGTCACTGAAGATGATTTACTGGCAGTTCCGTTATATTTTGGCTCTTTACTTGCATCGGAGCTGAATGTTTTACTTGATGTAATACAGGTTCTGATTGAAGGTCAAACACCGTTTGATTTTCTGCAGACTCTCATTGCGAAGAGTGTCATGGAGTTTCATTATTGGATCCATCCTGAAGATCGCACGCGGCCGGTTGTCGGCATCGGGTATTCAGGAGGCTTTGCTCCTTTAATCGAAGCTCTTGGCGATATGCAGGTGCCAGTTGCTGGCCTCATCGGACTGGGTGCAGCCACTTATCAAATCAAGGACACAACGCAGGCTTTATCGCAGATCATCGATTTTATGAAAGCTCTCGCGCTGGATCAGGTTCGCGCGTATTTGATCGGTATTGATTTCGGCGCGAGCACGATCGATGATATTATTTCTAAGATTGGAAGCGGTCTGTGGGATTCAGCCGCTAAGCTTTTCATTGATCAAGTCAATGCTCTTGGGCAGCTGGACAAAGTACCGGCCATTTTCCCGGACCTTGTAGGAAGTCAGACTAAGTATGTGCTGAATGTGATTGGATCTGAAGATCTGTTGTTTAATCTTGGTGCAGCTGGCTGGCGTAGTAGTCTCGGCGGGGTGGAAGTTATTAATGTTAAGATTGTGGGCGCTTCGCATTATGACTACATGCGGCGAAGTGGTAATGATTCCGTATCTTGCACATCAAAGGGAACTGTCGAAATGATTCTATCTTGCATTCGAAATGTGATGGTTGCTGACTTTGTAACGGATTTAATATTAGCTGCTAAGAGTAGAGAAAGCGTTGAAGGTTTTCTAGCTCAGTTTACGGAACCCGAAAATGGTGTCTACGTTATTGATTTTTAAATTGTCTGGATGGCAGAACCATGTTTAATTCAAAGAATGTATACGTTGTCCTCATAGGTATTATTTTAGTTCTCTCAATTGGTTTTTACGTAAAATCTATTGTCTTTATAGATGCTACTGTGCAACCCTCATTTGAACCATTGTTTGATTCGCGTGACGAGAATACAAGTAAAATAATTGCTCAGTCTGTTTTTGAAAATAATGGACATAGGCTTGTGAAAGAGGGTAAGTATGAGCTTGCTGTAGAGCAATTTAAGATGGCTTGGCAGCCTCAATATTTAGTGCAATCTTGGAGTAATAATACGGCTATTTCTCAAATTACAAAAATATATATGCATCAAGGGAAGCTTGACGATGCTCTGCAGACAATAAATGAATTCCCCGATCATTTATTTCCTAAAAGTGATTTTTACAAACGCCGATATCCGGAACTGCTAGCCTTGATTGAAGCTCGTGACACGAACTCAAAACAACCAATTTATGATTATATTGAAGCGTTTAAGCTTAAGTATGAAAAGCGATTGCCACCTCATAAAGTAGAGGCGAATGTTGATACAGACATAGTTCGCCTGTATGACTATCTTCAGGATTATGATAATGGTTTAAAATTCGTGGAAGAAGTGTTGAACTACCCAGACTTACAAAAGCCCGCACGTACAGAATATTTGAAGATCAAGCAAGCTTTTGAGCAAGATAAGGCCGAGGGTACACAGGGACGCCCCACTCAGGTAATAATTAAATCCGGCTACTTACCTTGGTGAAGCATGTTAAGCGCAAATGAACAAAGTCAGATTAAGTGGTTTGGAGTTATCTTTGTCATCGACAGCATTGTCCGTTGCATTTCAATTTGGGGGTTCACTGGCAGTAAATATGGCTTAATGGGAATGATAGCTGTGTTCATCGTCAGTTTTTCGTTTTTTATCTATACCCTCAGCCAGATCAAGCTGACAGTAGAAATGCTGTATGAAAAACGAATGTTTTATTTTTCTCCGTGGTGGAGTGTTGTTGTGCAATTCCTTTTTGGCCATGGTTTCTTTGGGTTTATCCTTCCTACCTTTGTTCTCATCCAGGCCCAAAAATATGAGCAGCTTTCGAGTAGTGCGTTTGCGGGGAGTTTACATGACCAGTCAGCTGGAAAGATGTAAAACGAAGCGCCCCAAATTAATCTAAGGAATACACTTAATGGCATTCTGTAGAGCGCCGTCGCTGCAAATACAGGGTAGAGCAATTTCTTTTTTTACCGATATTGGATTGCTGCCGCTGTTTTTCTTGGCGTGTTTTACTTTGCAGGCTTGTTCACCGAAGGATGCTAATGATCCTTCTCTGCGTGATGACGATTCAAAGAGACTCGATGTAACCGTTGAAAAAGCCGAGAGCAGCACAACGAAAATAGCGCGCCGTATTTCAATTGAGAAAAAGGCAAGGCAGATGTTCCGAGCGGGGCATTATGATGCAGCAATTGATCTTTATCAAAAGGCGATGCAGCCTGAGAATCTAAACTATGATTACGAGGTGGCGACCAGTACCGCCATGGTCAGAAAAATTTATGTTTTACGGGAGAAATATGATTTGGCTTTGCTCGAGCTTTCAAGGAGTAAAGATAAAAATCAAAAAGAGTACTCTCGTTTAAAAGAAGAGATTGATTTGAGGGCACATTACTACAACTCTGACGACTCTTTACCTCTACTGAATCTTGTAGCTCGGCGATTTGAGGAACATAAACAGTTCTTCCCACCGTATGGCTATGGTGGAAGTGGTTATAGCAACATTCTGGCCTCAGAGTTTATCCAGCTTTATGATTATGTGGGTGCAATTGATGAGGGGCTTGAGTTTGTGGATCTGATATTAGCTTATCCGGAATTAAACAAAAACGCTCGTGCGGAGTTTTTAAAAGTTAAGAAAGCATTTGAGGAGGATAAGGCTTCGGGTACCAAAGGCCGCGCAACTAAAGTGATTATTCAGTCGGATTATTTGCCTTGGTGAAGTCTACGTAAGCAATGGAAACAGAGATTGCTGGTGGAATGGGAAGAAAACAGCGCGGGGCAACCCCGTGAGAGGGTGGCGCATGCAGCCCTCAGCAAAACATTAATTTTATATGATAATGTTTAGCAAGCACCGCATTAACGGGGCGGCGATATTCCTTACAGTTGTGTTTACTCTATGCCTTCATGGTTGTTCAAAAGATTCTAATGAAAATGAAGAATCTAGGGTGAAGTCACCTGTTAGTGAATCTGCACTGAGCTCTAAACACGATGACAATACCACGAAGATTATTCGAAGTGTTAGTTATGAGAAAGCAGCTAAAAAAAAATTTGAGCGCGGGCAGTATGCGGACGCTATAGCTAAATATCGGCAAGCGATTTTACCGGAAAACATCAATTATGAATGGGAAGAAAGCCTGGCGAGGGGGATGATTAGGAAAATCTACCTTTTGCAAGAACAGTATGACTCAGCACTGAATGAACTGCTGTGGATAAAAGATAAGAACCCAAAAGAATACCACCGCTTAAAGGAAGAGATTTCGGTTCGGCTTCATTATTTTAAAACCGGTGAAAAATTCCCTGTTTTGGAATATGTGGAGCAAAGACTCCGAGATCATAAAGATTACTTGCCACCCATTGGATATGGAGCAAGTGGCTATAGCGATATTTTGGCCTCGGAATTTATCCAGTTATATGATTATGCAGGTGCTGTCGATGAAGGGCTTGAGTTTGTGGAGCGTATATTGGATTATCCGAAACTGAACAAAAACGCTCGCGCAGAGTATTTAAAAATCAAACAAGCCTTTGAGCAAGACAAAGCGGAAGGCACTAAAGGTCGCCCCACACAAGTGCTGATTCAGTCGAAGTATTTGACTTGGTGAAAAATGCACAGCGCAAATGATCACAAGCAGATGAAGCGGTTTGGAGTTGTCTTTGTCATCGACAGTATCATCCGTTGCTTGACAATTGTGGGTTTTAGCGGTGGCAAATATGGGTTCATGGCAATGCTTGCTGTCTGGCCGGTTGCACTCGCGATGTTAATTGGCATTTTTTCGTTTTATATCTATTCGCTTAGCCAAATGATGCGGACCGTAGAAATTTTATATAAAAATAAAATATTTTATCTCTCTCCTGGCTGGAGTGTTCTCGTGCAATTCATTTTTGGTCACGGTATCTTTGGGTTCATTCTCCCCACAATTATCCTCATCCAAACCCAACAATACCAACAGCTTTTAAATGTGTCGATTGTGGATAACCAGGCAAGATCCGGCGGGGAAGAAGGGTAAAGATTGGGAATTGCGATCGTGGAGCTGGTGAAGTATGAATGGAAATGTTTGAAATAACCAAAGGAATATTCTCAATGGAAGTCTGCCGCTCTCGTCTTTTGCTAATGGGGAGCAGGATATTATTTCATAAGTCAGGTGTATGAAAAAATTCTCACGCGTTAATTTCCTCCTCATCTTTTCCGTATTTTTGTTGATTTCAAGTGCCTGCTTCGGCTCTGTTGAACCCAAAGACTGGAACGCATTTCGTGCCAGTGGTTTTGCGGCGGAATTCAGTTATAAGGCCTGGGGCGATAAAGTTACGACCAAGGGTGAGGGGATTTATTTTACACCGGATACTCCGAGAATAATCTGGTGGGGCCATGTTAAACAAAGTCAGTTAGGGCTTTATGCTCTGGGGCGTAAGCCTAAGTTTAAAATACGGTGGATTGATGCCGCAGGACAGACATTCTTTCTTGATGATTATGCGGAAAGAGCTATGAAAGGGTACTACGTAAAATCAGAGCTTGATCTATCAGCTTTAAAGGAAAAAATTGTCCTTGGAAAGTGTTATGTTGAACTTTTATATAAAAATGAGATCGTTTATCGAAGGCTTTTTTTTCTGGGAAGCGAATCTGAAATACAAGCACGGGGTAAAGGTGATCAGTCCGATGATTTCCTGGAAGTTTATTCATCCGATGAAGATATCTGGGAGCAAATCAAGGACTCTGGTGTCAGTGAGACTATTAAGAGACGACACTTTTATTGGATGAAGGCATCATCCCGGACGGGATTGGTAAATGTTGTTTTGGACGATACCGAATACGCGAATTGGTGGGCGCTTCTTAAGCCGATGAGTTTCAGGCTTTTAGTGACACCTACCTTGAAAGTAAAGTGGTATGCGCCGTCAGGAGATCTTTACCAGGAAACGAACGTAAGAGCGGAGTTCGATGACGAGTATGTTGTGGCCCCTTTTGCTGTAAAAGGGGAGAGATCCGCTGGTCTTCATGGGGTTTGGCGGGTTGAAGTTTATCTGGGGAACAGGCTTGTTGACGTAACGCCATTCCTTATCATTCCGCGTGAGTATGAAAAGGACGTGAAGTGGGGCGGCGTAATTAGGGAGATTAAGAAGACTGAAGAAGAGGACGCCAGGCTTAAGAAAGAAGAAGAGAAAAAGGCGGTTGAAACGGCGGCTGCGACTTCATATATGAAGAAGGGGCAAAATGAAATCAAGTTTTCAAAAAAGTTAACGGTCTCTGACATACTGGAAAGTCCAGCGGTTCTTTCAAAAATCTCGGATAAGCATGAGGTCCGCATTGTTCTTGAGCGCATTCTGGATGGCGAGCTTCGCGTTAACAGGATTGCGTATCGATTAATGCGAGATATCAAAGCTGCTGAAAAAGATGCGGGAAACGATGTGTTTCCGTTTTATTTGATAAAGGTTAACGCGAACTTGCAAGAGTTGTATGATCTTCCTGTAAGTGATGGCTGGATGGTTGTTGGCCCGTTACAGGACGATCTCTCCGTTATGCTTCCAAAGTATGGTGTTATTCGAAATATTCAAAAGAATGAGGGTAATCGGCCGGAGCAGCAGGGTGTGAACTATGAGTTCGAACACGTTCTGGCAGCAGGAAATGAAACTTTAGAAGTTCCCGGACTTCATTTGCCGTTTGGCTGTCGTTTTTATGTGAATCATGTCGACGATGATATTAATGCTGGAACGGATGGAAAGAGTACCATTGTGGTTAATGCTGGAATGATGAACGCTTTAGTAACTGATGACCAGCTTGCATTCGTATTGGGGCATGAGATAGGACACATTCAAGCCGATCATTTGAAGAGTCTAAAAAGACGTAATGTGGCAAAATTTGTAGTCAAATGGGGATTTGTCGCACTGTCCATTTACGCGGGCCAGTCTGGGGGCAGTACGTACGGTTACATACACCAAAATGGACACGATGTTTTGGCGGGAGAAATGTTGGGACAGTTGGTAACAGCTCCCTTTTCAAAAGAAAAAGAGTATGAAGCAGACGAGTTAAGTCTCGAGTACCTGCATAAAAGCGGCTTTTCTCTTAAAGAAGGCGTTCGTTTCTTTGAGATTCTAAAAGAAAGAAAAAAGTCTTCAAACTATTACAGTTTTACACACCCACCGTCCTCTAAGCGGATTGAGAGAGTAAAAAACTTCATTAGGGAGACAGGTCCAGCGTCCGATGCCTGAGTCTTTGAAAGCCAATCCAGTCAAAATCCGTTTCAATCTTATCGACGCGCTACGCGGTGTTGTGATCCTCTGGATCGTGGCGTTTCATCTTTTGAATGAGCACAGGGATGTTTACCCTGCGTTGCTTACCAGGATTATTACGAGCGGTTATTTGCGTGTGCCGCTGCTTTTTCTTGTGAGCGGCTTTGCCGTGTCGACGCTAGCGGCGAAGGTTCTGGCTGGGAAGGGGTCGGCTTTTGATTTTCTGAAGCGCAGGCTGATCCGGATTTATAAGCCGCTCTTTTTTTCTTTGCTCACGGCCGGGATTGTGGTCCCTGTTCTCTGCGCCGCCGTTTGCTATCCCTTCGGTCTGGATTCCTCCGAGTTTTTCTTTCACTATTCTTTCTGGGAGTGGGTAGGCCTTTTTACTTTGACCAAGATCTTTATTCCGGTGGCCGGTGATTTGAACCGCGCGTTTCTTCCTATTAACGGTGCCCTGTGGTTTGTGGCCGTGGTTGTGCAGATGTACTTTGTCGTCTTTGCCGCACTTTTGAAAAAGCAGTTCTATTTTCCTGTGCTTGCGGCGGTGACTGTTCTTTGGAGTCTGACTCTGATACCAGGGTGGGATGGCTGGGTGCCTCGAGGGCTCTTTATTGGCTCCTGGGGACCGTTTGCTGCGGGAATTGTTTTGTATCAGGTTTTAAACCGGGGTTCTCAGAGTCTGCGGTGGGGGCTTTGCGCGGCCGCTTTGCTTTTGCTGAGTCTGTCATTTTCGGTTCTTACTTTTACGGTTTTTGCCGCGGTCTTTCTTTGGGCTGTTTATCCCTATGATGGAAAGGTGCCGGCTCAACCCTGGTTTATGCCCTGCGCGTTTCTCGCGTCCTTTTCTTACAGTCTTTATCTGCTGCACATTCCGTTTGACCAGCTGGTTTCTTTAATTGTTGAGGTTATGCTGATCCGTGTGGATAGTTCGAAGGTGCCGTGGCATATCATCGACCCTTTGCTCATAATTCCCGCGATCATGTTCCTGGCATGGGGCTGGTCTCTTTTCTTTGAAAAAGAGCGCACAAAAAAGGGTGATTGAAGAGTTTGATCGGCTTTCTACGGATGCTCCCGCCTAGCTTTTCCTTCCGCTTACTCCTGCTGTAAAGTGATCTTGCTCACATTACTGACTCGTCTATCGTTCTATCATCCATGAAATGTCTTGTAAGTTTTAAGATTATTGAACTTGTGCGGGTATCTTATGATTGAGAATAAAAGAATTGCGGTTATTGGCGGAGGAATTTCGGGGCTCGCCACGGCTTTTTATCTGAACCGGGAAATTCGGGCGCGAGGGCTGCCCTGGCAGGTGGTCGGGTTTGAAGCCCGGCGGACATGCGGCGGTTTTATTCAGACAGAACAGCGCGATGGTTGTTTGATTGAAAAAGGGCCCGATTCATTCTCGATCGACAGGCCCGCTATGCTCGATCTCTGCCGGGATCTTGGTCTTGAGTCGGAACTGATTTCTTCGAATGCTTCAGTCCGGGGACTCTGGATTCGCGAGCGCGAGTCCCTTCAGAAACTGCCCGTGGATTTTTCCGGTCTGACGACCCTGAGTCCCTCGGTTCTTGCCGGCATCCCATGCCTCAGTATGAGGGCCAAGCTGCGGCTGCTTGGAGAGTTCGCGGTTCCCCGCAAAAAGGATGGCACAGAGGAAAGCCTTGGCGGGTTTATACGGCGCCGTTTTGGTGCGGAAACGTTAGATCGTCTTGCGCAGCCGTTTCTTGGCAGTATCTTTGGCGGTGACCTTCAAAAAATCAGCCTGCGCGCTGTGTTTCCGCACTGGATCTCCATGGAAGAAAAATATGGCAGTCTCACTTTCGCGGCATTGGCGGCCAGAGGGCAAAACAAGACGTTCGCCTGTGGATTTCGTTCTTTTCGGGGCGGACTCTCGGTTTTGACGGAAAAGCTGCAACGCTGTGCGGCGACAGAATGGCGACTTGGAATTCCTGTGATGGGGCTGAGCCGAAAAGACGGTAGCTGGCATCTTAAGGTTGGTGCGGCCGGGGTGATCCGCGCGGACGCGGTGTGTTTAACACTGCCGGCAAAGAATGCTGCTGCTTTACTTGAGCCGGAAGAACCCGCTCTGGCAGAATTGCTTCGCGGACAATCCTTTAGAACTGTAAATCTCGTGAACGCTCTTTTTCGCAAATCGGATTGGCCTGCAGCGCTCACGGGCACAGGAATCGTTTGTGGACTAGATAAAAGTTATGTGTTTCAAGGAGCGACATTTTCGAGTTTCAAGTTCGAGGGAAGGGCTCCGAAAGATAAGGTTTTAGTCAGGCTCTTTTCATCAGCGGATCTTTCTGAGGAAGATAAAGCGACTGGTAAAAAACTTGTGAATGAAATTGTTGATGACTTTCGAAGAGCCGCGGGAATCCAGGCTCAGCCGCTGTGGTCGCAGCTGGAAAGATATCCTGAGATGATTGCGTCTTATGATTTGAATTTCCCGACGTGGAAGCAAAAAGTCTCAGGTCTTTTGGATCAAACACCTGGACTCTCTCTGACGGGACAATCTTATCATGCTGGAGGTTTGTCTGAATGTGCTGCCTCGGCCAAACGAACCGCTTTTCGGATTATCGAAAATCTGAGTCTCATATCGTCTTCGCCGTGTGCCTCAACCCAGAGAGAACCCGACTATGTCTATGCGTGATGGGTTGGATTTCAACCAGAGTCCCTTGCTTGTCATCTGGGAAACGACGCGGGCCTGTGATCTGGCGTGCCTGCACTGCCGCGCTTCGGCGCAGCCCAACCCTGAACCGGATGAGTTGACGACTGAAGAGGGGAAGGTGCTGTTAAATCAGATAAAAGAATTGGGAACCGGGCTGGTTGTTTTCAGCGGAGGAGATATCCTTAAAAGACCTGATATTTTCGAACTCATTGAAGAGGCGAAGCGTTTACGGCTGCGTGTGGGGGCTATTCCCGCAGTGACTCAGGCCTTGACTCCTGAGGTTATCAGGCATTTAAAACAATCCGGAGTCGATCAGCTGGCTTTCAGTCTCGATGACGCCGATCCCGCTGTCCATGATGCCTTCCGCCGTACGCCTGGCGTTTATGCTAAAACAATTGAGGCCGTGAAGCTTGCCCGGGCTGAAGGACTCGGGGTGCAGATCAACTCACTGGTCAATGTGCATAATCAGGATCGCCTGGACTCACTAGTGTCCGTGATCGAGGGAATGGATATTGTTTTCTGGGAAGTTTTCTTTTTAGTCCCCATGGGACGCGGCAAGGAAGTTCCTGTAATGAATCCCGAACTTTTTGAAATGGCATTTGAGAAAATATACTCTCTAGGCAAGCGGGCGCGCTTTATCATCAAGGTAACGGAGGCGCCGCACTACCGGCGTTATTTTGCTGAACGTCAGCGAATGGAAAACACGGAAGCTGATCTCCGGCCCGGTCACGTTTCAGCAGAATCCGCTGCAGGGCCTGTCCGTCAGCAGGCGGGCAAGGTGAATTCCGGAAAGGGTTTTGTTTTTGTGTCATATAAGGGTGATGTTTATCCCAGCGGTTTTCTGCCGGTTCACACCGGCAATATTCTTGACCGGCCGCTTTCGGATATTTACCGGAATCATCCCGTCTTTCGAGGGCTTCGGGACCGCGCACTTCTTAAAGGCCGATGCGGACGCTGCGAGTACGGGGAAGTCTGTGGGGGATCCAGGTCACGCGCTTATGCCATGACGGGTGACTATTATGCCGAGGATCCCGGCTGTTCTTATCAACCCTCCGAAGACGCTGCCCGCCTCAACGTGCGATAGGCTGAAAGAATCTAGAAATCGATGCGCGCTGTATTCCTGCCGAAGAACTTAACCTTGGTCCAATCCATCAGAACAGAAATCTTGTTTCTCAAACTCACCAGTTTTGTTAGATAAGCCGCTTTCCAGAACCACCACGCCAGCACGCCCTTGAATTGCATGAATCCAAGATCTGCGAGAGCGGAACCGCTGCCAAGCGAAGCCAGCATGCCCATGGACTGAAAGTGAAACGGTCTCATCTGTTTTCCAGAGAAGCTTTTGCCAAGGTAAAGACCCTGCTTCATCGCGACCTGCGCGGTTGCGGGAAAAGGCTGGCCCTTGGAATCTTTGAGGACCGCGCAATCTCCAGCGGCGTAAATGCCTTCAAACGGGCTGATGACTTCGAGGTTGTTACTCACGGGGATGCGGCCTCTATCCAGATTGATCTTAAGTGATTCCGCGACTTTCTGTGTAAAGGCTCCGGGCGCGTTCCCGGTTGCCCAGATGATTGTTTCCGCTTCAAGGACTTCTCCGCTCTTCAAATGGACTTTGTCCTTTTCCACGGCTTTTACAGGCGCTTCCGTGCGGAGGAGAATGCCTTTCTGGCGGATCTTGTTCTGGGCATAACTTGCAAGTGTACGGTCGAAAGCCAGCAGGATTTCTTTGGAGGCTTCCACAATTTCAATCTTTGAAGAAGCTGCAAGCTGCCTGTAATGACGCTTCATGTCATGCTGGACAAGGTCATGGATTTCGCAGGCGACTTCAACGCCCGTAGCCCCCGCGCCGACGATGACAAAATGGAGCGCCTTGGCGCGGCGCTCTTCAGTCAGAGAGGCGGCCCGTTCGAACTGGTAGAGAATCTTCTCTCGAAGTGCCCGCGCGTCGCGCATTTCTTTTACATAATGACAGTGTTCTTCAACGCCGGGTGTTCCATAACTGGCAGTGACAGCACCAACGGCGATGACGAGTTCCTTGTAAACGATCTGCTCAATCCTGTCTTCGCAGCGGTAAAGAAGGATCTTTTCTTCCGGCTGGATGTCCGAAGCTTCACCTATAATGATTTCACCTTCAGACTTCTGGAAAGAGAAAATGGGTTCAACGATACTTCTGACTTCTACGGTACCCACGGCCGCGAGGGGAAGTAGCGGGGTAAAAAGAAAGTGATTGCGGCTGGTGAGCAGGGTGACTTTTCTTTTTTTTCTGTTAACCGCCTGAAAGCAGCAAAGACCCGCGAAACCGCTGCCAACAATGAGGACATCTGTGCTTCGATCTGTCATTGGGAGAACTCCTAAATAAGGGGGAATCTGAGGAGCTTTGACTGTACCACAAAGCTTGAAACTCAGCAATTGCAGTATCCGAGTGCTTTTCCTGTGTGCCAGGATGTCTAAATTTATAGACGCCAGCGCAGGCTTTTTCCTATTTTCTTTCGGCATTTAAACTTAAGAGGCTTTCAAAACTATTAAGGACGCATTTGTCTTATCAATAACCATCATCTGCAGAGTTAAATTGTTGTTGGCACATAAATTGGTTACTTAGCCCTGAGTGCGGGCTTTTTGTTCAAAAAAGCCGCATTTTTTTTGGATCTCGAGTGAAGCTTCTGTTAGTCTGTGTCAACTTTCTGGGGTTAATGTCCAATTATGAATAGTCCTGTGCAGTCCAATCCTACAGTTTTAACGCTTAAAGAAGTCGCGGATTATCTGAAACTTTCCGAGATGACCATCCTTCGACTGGCCAACAAGGGAGTGATCCCTGGCGCCAAGCTCGGCCGTCAGTGGCGATTTTCCAGCGAAGTGGTGATTGATTTGATCCGACATCCCGAAATCATGCGAAAAGCGGAAGCGCGCAAATGAGCAAACTCCTCGCAGATATTGAAGCGTCTATCGATTTACGTTTTTTTAAACGGGTCCTTATCTATTGTTGTCTGGGCGCGGCTGTTTTAATTCCTTTCCTCTGGCTGGGTGCTGCATTTCAGACGGCGGCATCAGGCCGCGCCGAAGCTGATTACTCGCGGGACCGCGGCGATTCAGGCTCTTCATCAGGGGGTGCGTTTGTTTCGGCGGATGTTTTTTCGGGAAGCCCGCTTTTTGGTGTCCGGACGGTCGCGTCGAGTCTGGCCGCCGTCCGCAGTTCGATTTCAGAACTGTCCAAGGATTACCGCTTACAAGGTGTGATGCTGTCGGGTGAACCGGAAGCGATTGTGCAGGATACAAAATCAAATAGAACGGTTTTTGTAAGGGCCGGCGATTCGCTCGGTGATCTGAAAGTCAAAAGTATCCAGGAGGGCAGGATGATTCTTGAGTACCTGGGGGAAGAGAAGGGTTTAACCATCGATGGATAATGCAGCGAATCAATCTTTCAATAATTTTAATGGCGGGTTTTGCGCTCGTCTGTGCGGCAGCCGGCGTTTGACCGGTGCTGTACTTGTTTTCTTTTTGTTCTTCTCAGCCGGGGTGAATCCTCTCAGACCCGTGACACAGGCTATCGCCGGTCCCTCTGAAGAGCTTCTGACGCTTGAGCTTCAAGGCGTCAACATTCTCGATGTTCTGAAACTTCTTTCCAAACGCTCAGGCCTCAATATCGTGGCGGGCAAGAATGTGCAGGGGCAGGTGTCGCTTTTTCTTCAGCAGGTCAAAGTGATGGACGCGCTGATGACCATTCTGGAAACCTCGGATCTTGCTTATGTGGAAGACCGCGGCATTATCAAGGTCCTGACCAAAAAAGATTACGAAGACCTTTACGGGCGGCCTTACCGGGATACCCGTGTGACCCGTCAGTTTGATCTCATGCACGCCAAGGCGGACAATCTTATTGCGACCCTTGGCCAGATCAAGTCTACGTTCGGAAAAGTTCTCGCGGAATCCAGAACCAATACGCTGGTGATCACCGAAACACCCGAAGTCATGCGGGAAATGGAAGAGCTTATTATTCGGGCGGATCAGCCGTTTGAAAGCCGGGTCTTTAAACTTCAATACGCGAAAGCCGAGGAAATCGGGGCCAAGCTGCAGAAAATTGTTCAGCCTGGGCAAGGCACCCTTGAAGTCGATCTGAAATCCAACCGGATTTTTGTTCACGATTCCCGCGAAAAAGTAGAAAAAATTACCGCCTTGGTGGAAGCCTTCGATGTTCGGCAGACCCAGGTTCTTATTGAGGCTAAGGTGATTGAAGTGAACCTTGATGATAACTTTCGTTTCGGAATCGACTGGGATCTTGTCACGGAGAAAGCGGGTTCTCTCAACTCGCTGGTTGCGGCTGCCGCGTTTCCTGTTTCCGCTCCCGCGGGCGCGGCTTTGAGTACGCTGACCATTGGGTCGGGTAATGATGATCTGCAGGCCGTCATCCAGATTATTGAGCAGATGGGAAAAACAAATACGCTCTCTTCACCGCGTCTTACCGTCGTCAACAATGAGGAAGCCAAGCTGTCTGTCGCGACGCGTCAGCCTTTTGTTTCGCAGACCGTTGTTCAATCTGTCAATACATCGACAACAGCCGATCAGGTTCAGTTTGTGGATGTTGGTGTGACTCTGAGCGTTGTCCCGACGATTTCGGAAGAAAACATAATTCAGATGAAGGTGAAGCCCGAGATTTCAAGTGCTGGCACACCTGTCACGCTTCAGGGGGTTGCTACGGGATCTGACACGCTGTTTACGCGAACCATTATTCCCGTGGTGACGACGCAGGAGCTTCAGACAGTTGTGAACGTGAAATCCGGTACAACGCTTGTGATTGGCGGTTTGATTCAGGACATTGAAGGCAAGACGATGGTCAAGCTGCCTATCCTGGGAAACATTCCGATTATAGGCCGCGCGTTTACATCAAAAACGCATGACGCATCGAAAACGGAACTGGTGATTTTTCTAACGCCCACGATTATCGCGGCGGATGAAAGTTCGCCTGAAACCAAACGCTTTTTGACGCCTGATGGTAATCTGCTTCCGCACAAAGAAACCGGGGGCTATATCTATGACAAAGCTTTTTTCCACAGCCAGGGGCCCGTGCGGACGGATGACAAGCCCTATTGGGAAATCGAAGGGTGGGAAGTGCCGGATTATCTTCCCTTTGGTATTCACGACAATCCGCTGGACGCGCATGGTCAAATGACACCGGACATCGAACTTGAAGTCTCCGGGCCGGAGGAATCTCGAAACAATGCTGATTGAAGACGTTGATTTTATTCCGGAAAGTACTGGCAAAAAGGAAAAGACGCCCGCGTTTACAGCTTCGCGCAATTTTTCCTGGAACCGGTCTGGTGTAGAGCGGCTCAATGGCAAGGAGCTCAGGCTTTTAACGACGACGCTAGGCTCGCTGCTTGAGGGGGGGATCCCTCTTCTTCGAGCGTTTCAGGTCATCCGCAAGGAATCCCTGGCCAAGGTTCGCTTCGCCAGCGTGCTCGGGCGCATCGAAGAACGTATCCGCCAGGGGCAGTCCTTTTCGGAATCTTTGCAGGCCGAGCCTCTTTCTTTCCCTGTCTTTTACACCCAGATGGTTCAGGCTGGGGAAATTTCAGGCAATCTTGACGCGGTTCTGGCCATGCTGTCTTTGCATCTCGAAAAGGAAGACGAGCGGAAACGGAAATTGATCGAGGCGTCCGCGTATCCAGGCATTGTTCTGATTCTTGGGTTTGTGACCTTTGCTGTTTTGCTCAAATTTGTGATTCCCACGATTACATCGGTTTACAGTGATTTCGATAGTGAACTTCCCGCATTGACCCGGGCGGTGCTTTTTGCCAGCGATTGGGTTGTTCCTTTGATGTTGATTTTCGCGGCCTCAATGATTCCCGCGGTTTATTACTACCGGAAGCACCGTGACCGGGTGGCTGTGTCTTTTCTCAAGCTGCCCGTGGTGGGCGGTCTCATTCAAAAGAATCTACTCTCGGTTTTTACTTCTTTGCTCGCACTCGAATTGAAAAGCGGTATTCCCGTGCTGAACGCGATTGATTCCGTGAGACAGACCGTATCATGGCATTTTTTTCAGTCGGATATGAAGCGTCTGCGCGAATCTTTATCACAGGGTGTCTGGCTGGCCGACGCGCTTCGCCCTCTGGTCTGGATACCGGAATCCGCCTGCGTGCTGATTCAGGCGGGGCAGGAGTCCGGCAGGCTTCCGGAATCGCTTGAGCAGGTTCACCGGGAAGCAAGCCGCGACTTTGAAACGCGCGTGCAGTTCACTTTGAAGATTGTTGAGCCTTTAATGATTTTAGCCGTAGGCGCCGTGGTCGGCTTGATCGTTCTCAGCGCGATTCTTCCCATTCTTGAAATCAACACACTTGTGAGGTGACGAAGTATGAAGCAGCTTGGAAATCAATCCGGTTTTACGCTGATTGAACTTCTTGTCGTGATGGTGATCCTCGGTATTCTCGCGAGTCTCGCGATTCCGCGTCTGGCGGGACGCACGGAAGACGCGCGTATGCAGGCCGCGCACGCGGATATTCACGGCGGAATCGGCATCGCTCTTGATCTGTATGAAGTGGATATGGGCCGTTATCCGGAAGCGCTGGAAGCTCTTGTGACCCGGCCCGGCGATTCAACCCGATGGAAAGGGCCTTACTTGAAGAAAGGTATTCCCCGTGACCCGTGGGGCCAGAGTTACAGTTACCGTTTTCCGGGATCCATGAATTCCTCTTCATATGATCTCTATTCGCTTGGCCCTGACAGCAAGGATAGTTCAGGGGATGAAATCACAAACTGGAAAGAAGAGGACCGGGGCTGATGTCTCGAGGGTTTCTTCTTATAGAGGTTTTAGTGGCTCTGGTGATCATCGCGATCGCCGTCACAGCTTCTTTGACCGGACTTGGGCGCGCTCTTAAAGTTACGGGACGCACCGAAGCATTCACCCGGACAATATTGCCCATGGAGTCTGTTTTATTTGATCTGGAAACGGGTTACCGCAGTGACTTGATTGAAGAGGGCGGTGACGTTGTGGAACGCGGCGAGAGCTTTCATGTCGACCGCGAAATTCTTCTTCCCGAAATGCCGCAAATAGAAAATTCCGAAAAGGTTGTGACTCCGCCGCCTTATTACAGACTGGATATTGTCTCCGGAGGTCCGGAAGAATCCAATGTGTTCCGGACTGAAATGTTTCTGGGACAGGAAATGTTTAAATCATGAAAACCGTCCGCAAAAGCCGCGCCCGCGGTTATATGCTTGTGGAAATGATTACAGCGCTCACGCTGTTTTCTCTGGCCGGATCATCCCTCTATAACGGATACCGTGAAGGTGTGTACTGCTACCAGCGTATCGATCTCAGCCGCAAAAGCTATTCGGGGCCGAAATTGTTTTTTATCCGCCTTGAAGAGGATTTGCGCAACATGGTTGTGCTCAGAGACTTTCCGTTTTTGGGTGCGGCCCGGGAAATCTCCTTCCCCGCATTTTTACCGGAAAATGCGGATAAAGATAAAAACGGTTTCCGCCTGGTCCAGATCCGCTACTTTGTTGAAGGGCAGGAGCTCATTCGCGAAGAGAAGGAAATTACGAGCAGTCTTATGAAACCGAAACCACGAAAAAAAATATTGCTGAAAGATGCTGAATCCGTGGTGTTTCGTTTTTCTTATAAGGACGAGGACGATGAGAGATTGTTTAAACAATTCTGGCTCAAAGATCCTTACCCGGGCTTGCCGCGCGCGGTGCAGGCCGAGATTAAAACGCCTGCTTTGGATATATTAAAAACGGTTTCCATTCCTCATGGTGTCTTTGGTGTGATTCCTGAAGATGAGGTATATCCATGAACCTTCCCGGAAAGAATCACAAAGGTTCCATTTTGATCGCATCGTTGTGGACACTTTCTGTGTTCTCGGTTTTTGTGTCCGGTGTTGGCTTTCAGGCCGCTCAGCAGGCCATGCTTTTGAAAAGAGAGCAGGGTGATTTTCAGAGCCGGATCGATTTCGTCAGCGCGCTGAATCTGCTTACTCAAAAACTCCTTGAGGATAAGGATCCGGGTGCTGATTCACCGTTGGACAGCTGGTATGGCGAAGTGAAACTGCCCGAACCCTGGAATGAACGCGTCAAGCTCGTTGTGGGGGATGAAGAGTCCCGTTTCGATCTTAATAAGGTTCCTCAGACTCTGTTGGAAAATCTATATGGGGCGCTGCTTAAGCGCGGAGATGGATTGAAAGGCGATGCCGAGGATTTTGCCGAGGAAGTCATCGCGCTTCGGACAAAAGCCGAGTTTCTTTCTCTTGAAGAACTCTACTTGAGTGAAAACATAGAAAGAACGGATGTTGAGATTTTGAGACCCTATTTAACGATCCATACGAAAGCTCCCTGGATTAATGTGAATACGGCGGATGATTTTGTTCTGGAAGTCTTGATTCGATCTCTGCCTGGGGATGATCTGGCGAAGCAGGAATTACTGCGTGTCCTTTTGGAGTACCGCAAGGGAACAACCGAGGGTGGTGAATCTGGTGTTTTTTCGGCTGAAGAAATGACGCCCGAGTTTTTCATGCAAAAACTGGAGCTTACGGGAAGCGTGCAGAATACCCAGCTTGTGCAGCATTTTCTGGGCGCTGTTGTGACGGATTCTCTGTCGTGGAATCTTGCCATGACGTCCGAGTCAGGGCGTGAGGCTTTTGCGGTGATTCGAGACCTTGGGACGGGCGGCAAGTTTGAGATTGCGGCCTGGAGAGAATCATGATTTCGCTGAAATTGCCCGAGTTTCCCTGGAGCCGTAAAAATCAGCTCGTGGTGCGTGTGACCCCTTCTGAAATGACCCTTCTCCATGTGAAAGGCGCTGTTCTTTCGCGTTCTGAAACTCTGAGTCTTCGGGAGACACCGGTAGACGCCGTCCGCAGAAAAGTTTCTTCATGGCTTGTGAACGAAAAGATCGCGGAAATCACGGCCGTTATGTCCCGTTCGGAAATTCTTCAGAAAGATTTCACTCTCGCGAAAGGCACGGAACAGGATATCCGTCAGGAACTGGATTCGCGGCTCCAGAGTCTGCTTCCGTTTTCCGTGAAAGAGATGGCGTGGGGGCTTCGGATGGAGCCCGAAAAGGAAAAGATGGAAGGCCTGCTTATTGCCGCGCCCGGCCAGAAAGTTAAAGATGCGATGTCGTTTCTGGGTGCCGCGGGGCTTGATACGGAAGTCCTTGAGATTGTCAGTGAAGATCAAGCTGTTTTATGGGCTGTTTTAGAGGCCGGGTATAAAGGGGCTTCGCTGGTTGTGGAACAGAACGCCGCCCGCGTTCTAGCTGTTATGATTAAAGATCAAAGGCTGGTTTTCTCCATGAGTTTTGAAACTGACTCGAGGGGCAGCGAGGCTTTGGATTGCCTTCCTGAGATTTCACTCCGTCTTTTGGAATCGGGTCTTACGCCCGAGAGGGTTTTGATCGCGGGGGATTTTCAGGACTCTTCCCGGACGCGTATGGCCGCTCATTTTTCAACCGGGGTTGAGGTGTTGAAAGTTCCCCATTCCCGCCCGGGTCTGCAAGGAGTTCACCCGTCGATTTATGGCGCTCTCTTTACTGAAGAGTATCCCGTTGTCAGTCTGCTTCCGCGGGAAGAAAAGGCGGCTAAGCGCCTTCGTGACCGCAAACAGCTGTTTCGTGAACTTTCGACAGCGGTTGGCATTTTAACAGCCCTCATGGCGGTGCTGTTCTGGGGACGGCTTCAGATTCTTTCCATCGCGCAGGCTGTCACTGCAAAAAAAATTCACGCCATAGCCGGGCCCGCGGAAGAGGCAAACAAGATGCTTTCCGCATTGAAGATTGTGAACCGCGCGCAGGCGACGAAAGAGGAACTGCTTTATTTTCTGGCGGATGTTGCCCGCCAGGTGCCGGAAGGGGTTTTGCTTCGCGAGCTTCGGGTTGATGCCGGCCGGGTTGATTTTTCTGCTGAAACCGCCTCCTACGATGATGTTTCCGAAGTGGTGGATATTCTCGAGAAAACGCAAGCTGTGAGCGGAGCTAAATTGCAAAGTACGCGGTTAAGAAAAAACCGCGGGCAGGACATTCTGGAATTTGAGGTGACGGCACAATGGAACCTTTAATGAGAAAACAGTGTATTTCTGCAGGTGCGGCCCTGATTGCCGCTTTTACCATTTTTTCTTTTGTACAGATGCTGTTTTCTTCCGCGCTCGAGAAAAAGGAAACCGCCCTTCAGGAGCAGCTCTCGTCATTGGAACGGTTGAGCAAAAATTTGAGCCAAAAAGATTTTTACGAAGAACAGTGGCGCCAGCATCAGAAGCTTTTTGAAGCAGATGCAGCGGGAGAGTCCCTCGTTAATGCGTGGGTGAAAGACCTTTTATCCTACGCATCGTCAGAAGGGATTGTTTTCAGCAAAATGGAGCCGCAGGGCGTGCGCAAAGCAGGCTCCCGGGATAAGGTGCGGCTGTATCTGTCTTTTCAGGGCGGTATTGCGGTCTTGACGGATCTTGTGACCCATCTAATAGAAAAGGATCCTCTCTCAGAGATTGAATCTTTAGTCGTCAAAGGCGAGGGGGCTCCCGGACGCTTTACTTATGAGCTTGTTTTGGGGAAGGTGATGAGATGACACAGTCCGCGATTTCATTGCATAAACTTCAGCCCTCGAGTGAATTGCTTGCAATGATTCCCGCGCGCATCGCGCTTCACTACACAGTGATTCCGGTGGAGCTGCGGGGCGGTGTTCTTCGGCTGGCGGTTCCCGAAGATTTTTCCCGTCAGTTCAGGGACGAGCTTCGTATTGTACTTAACCGTGAAGTTGCGTGGGTGAATGCTTCCCGCGCCGAGATTGAAGAAGCTATCGCGCGTCTTTATGGCGTGGGTGCCGGCACGGTGGAAGTGCTGACGCAGGATAAGGGCGATGATGTTAAGGTGCTGGACTTCGAAAGGATTGATCATGCCTCGTCGGATTCCGCGACAGTCGCGAAGCTGGTCAATGAACTTATTGTTGATGCGATGAAGCAGCGAGCTTCCGACATTCATGTGGAGCCCTTTGACCACCAGTTCAGAATCCGTTACCGGGTGGACGGCATTCTTCGTGAAGCCAAGGTTCCGGAACAAATCCGCCGTCTGGCGCCCGGTATTATTTCGCGCATCAAAATTATGGCGAATCTCGACATCGGTGAGAAACGTCTTCCGCAGGATGGCCGTATTAAAATCAAAAAAAATCATGACGAACTTGACCTTCGTGTTTCTGTGCTGCCGTCCAGTTACGGTGAAGCCATTGTCATCCGCATCCTGAAGCCGCTTGAATTGCTGGCCCTCGAAGATCTGGGGTTTGAATCTGCGGCACTTCAACAACTTCGTTCCTTTCTTAAACTGCCGCATGGGATGATTCTGGTCACGGGTCCGACGGGTTCCGGTAAAACCACCAGTCTGTACGCCGCTTTAAAAGAGCTCAATTCAATGGAACGTAAAATCATCACGGTTGAAGACCCGATCGAATACAAGCTGCCCGGTATTATTCAAATGCAGGTGAACACCAAAATCGGTTTCACTTTTGCCAGCGCCCTGCGTTCAATGCTTCGCCACGATCCTGATTGCCTTATGGTCGGTGAAATCCGTGACGGCGAAACCGCGGAAATGGCTGTGCGCTCGGCGCTCACCGGACATCTTGTGTTTTCAACTCTCCACACCAATGACGCGCCTTCAGCCGTTACGCGTCTTCTGGAAATGGGAATTGAGGGGCATCTGATTGCCTCATCTTTGACCGCCGTGATCGCGCAGCGGCTTGTCAGAAAATCCTGCCCGCCTTGCGACAAGTGCGCTGGAACAGGCTTCTTTGGACGAACTGTGATTTATGAGGTCATGCCTCTGAGCGAAAAACTGCGGGCTGCGATCTCTGAAAAGAAATCCTCTTCTGTGATTCGTGCCATCGCTCTTGAAGAGGGGATGATGACCCTGGTGGAGCACGGTCTTGGAAAATCGCGTGCGGGATTAACATCAGAAGATGAGGTTCTGAGGGCGACTGCTGTTTAAAAAGCGTGTTAGTTATCTGTGTTTTTGATCGGGGCGATGTTTTATTTTGTGAACACAGGTTGAAATACTGCAACGGCATTCAGCGGACGAACAAGATTTAAAATGTTTTATCCGTGCCATCGGGTTCGGCGGCAGTTTGAAATTCTGTTTTACACCGGATTATATCCTGTTTCGTGGTAAGAATTTACGTGCGGTGTTTTCGCTGTGCGCCACAATCTTTAACAAGGGTGTTCCGAAATGCTGTTTTAAATATAGGTAGGCACGATAGTTGCAAACGTCTACTGACTAAGTTCGCTATAGAAAGGGTTCCTTCCATGATCTTCAAGGCTAAAACCATTCTCGCAGTTTCTCTGTTCTCATCTGTTCTTTTTGCCGCGCCGCAGGTTTCTTCCGCCGCGCTTCTGACTTTTGAAGGTCTACTGGACTTGGAAGTCGTAACTAATCAGTTTGCCGCGCAGAACGCCGTTTTCACAAATGCTACAGCGGGCATAATACCGTCTTCTGGCGGGACCCTTAATGATGTTGATTTCCCGCCAGTCTCGGGAGTTACTGCTGTTTCGAATGAAATTGATACCGACTTCGACGGGTTTCCTGATGACCTGAGCAGTATTGAAATCAAGTTTTCCTCTTACCCTGTTGAGAGTGTCAGCGGTTATTTCACCTACGGAGATTTCTCCTTTACTGGCGATCCTTTGACGCTGCATGCATTCGGTCCTCTGGATCCTTTTAACCCCATTTCAACTTTAACCTTGATCGAAAATTTCGGAAGTCCTACACTCTTGTCGTTTTCTGGAATCGGGCCCATTGCCTCAATTCTGGCGTTTGGCGGATTCGGCAGTTATTTCACCCTTGATGATCTTGATGTTGGCAACCGGTTTGTGAGCCCCGGAAGTACTGTTGTGCCGGAACCTTCTACTTTCGCGCTTCTTGCTTTAGGGTTGATTGCTGTTGCGGGCCGTTCTCGCTTTAAGGCCTGATAAAAAGGTTAACATCAGCTGTTTTAGATAAACGAAACAGAACAGCACCTCCACAAGTCGAGAGAGATTTGTCAGCGAATTTCTTTACCCCTCGCCAATCAGCCGTGTGCCGGATTAAACGGCCGCTGTCTTTTGTCATGGCTGCCTGTCTTTTTTTTACGTCTTCTGCTATTGAACCTACGGATTTATTTGCCGCACCTGTTGTCGAAGCACCGTCTGTTTCTCCTGCAAGTATTCTTCCGAACACGCCCACAGAGGTTCTTGTTGAACTTCGGGTTATTCGTTCACCGTCAGATCCTGTGGTTGTGCCTAATGGTCTCTACCTGCATGAAGTTGATGCCAATAACAAGTACATTCGAAGGCTCGGCATTATGCGGGATGACGGCTCTGAAGGTGACCGTGTCGAGGGTGATGATGTCTGGTCGTGCCGAGTTCTCTTAAATCAGGCTGCTTCCGGGGAAGTTCGGCTGCAGGCTTCCGTGGCTTTCCGCCGCGTTGTTCGGCGTGTCCTGTCACCGGTTACAACCATCGCTGTTTCCTCCTCAAACGAGCCGCCGGTTTTTACATCGCAGCCGGGAACAGAAGCTATTGAAAACCGTATTTACCTTTATCAGATTGAGGCCGAAGATCCCGAAGGCGAGGAAGTGACGCTTTCGCTTGAAAGCGCTCCCGAGGGATGTATCCTTTTTCCCAACGGACTTCTGCGTTGGACCCCCCAGACTTTTCAGATTGGAACGCAGGACGTAATCATTAAGGCTGCTGACGCTGCGGGCAAATCCGCGATGCAGCCCTTTACGATCACCGTCGCGGACGGCAATGAACCTCCTGTTTTCACCTCACTTCCCAAGCGCGAGGCCAAAGCGGCTGAAGAGTATACCTACAATGCCAAGGCTTATGATCCTGAAGGGACGCCCTTGGTCTTCGCTCTCGATGAAGCTCCGGACGGAATGACTGTTGATAGCGCGTTGGGCACGCTTAGATGGAATCCAGACGCTCACATGTCAGGCCAAAGCCTCAATGTTGTTTTACGCACCACCGATGCCGGCGGTGCTTTTGCGCTGCAGACCTACAAGATTGACGTTGTCGGCGAACCTTTGGATCTGATTAACCCGGTCAATTATTACGATGTTTTTGTCGGGGATACGCTTGAGCTGGATCTTGTGGCTAATTATGAAAACGCAGGGTTCCGCGTGACTCCTATGCCGGAAAACGCCCGTATCGACTTGAATACGAAAAAATTCATTTTCACACCCAAGCCCGAGCAGGCTGGCATCTATAGCATGGCTTTCTCGGCCATCTTCGGCGGGATGCGCGACGAAAATCCCGTTTTAATCACTGTTCGCAAGCCCAACCAGCCTCCGGTGCTGGAATCGATTGTGCCTCAAGTTGTTAAAGAGGGGGAAACGCTGCGGATTCCCGTGATTGCTACAGATCCGGACGGTGATGATCTGGATTTCATTCTTCCGGATCTTACTGTGAGCAATCTTTATTTCGATGGGGTTAAACGTGAAATTGTTTTTGTGCCGGATTTCAACCAGGGGGGCGAACACTCGATTTTGCTGCGTGTTTCCGACGGACAGACCACGGATGAGAAAACTGTCGCGATTACTGTGTACGATGTCACTGAACCCACAATCGCGGCTCTTGATCTTGTGGTGGACAAGCTTCCTAATCCGAGCTTTCGTGCGGTTCTTCCCATTACAGGATCTGTCGCTGGGGAAGAGCGCCCAGTGGCGTATACGCCGCCCGTCCTGATCACAGGGGTATCTCCCGCACAGATTTCACCAGGCCGCCGACAGACGATTATGCTTACGGGTTTAAATACGGAATTCAACCAGGAGACTACCACGCTGTCGTTGGGACAGGGAATCACGGTAGAGACGCTGGAAGTGTTGTCACCCAATTCGGCCAAAGCCATTATTTTTGCAGCCGAAGATGCGGCTGTTGGACAGCGGCCCGTAATTGTGAAGCAGGACCTTGTCGAAGTTCCATCCATTGTTCCCTTTGAGGTGCTGCAAGCGGGCTCGTCGGTGCATGGAGTTCTTATTGATGAGTTTACGCAGCAGGCTTTGCAGGGTGCGCGTATCGTTGCTAACGGAACGCCTGTGATTGGACTTGCTGATGACGACGGCAAATTCCTGCTTGAAGGAATCGCTCCCGGCACGCATGCGCTGGTTATCACCCTCCGGGATTATGAAGTCGTGAAGGTGGACGTTGACCTGGACAAAAACCAGGCTGTGGATCTCGGCACGATTGGAATGAAAGCCCTGGCGCGGCCTTTTGTTCCCGGCGGTTCGCTGCCGCGTTCGGCCACCGTGGGCAGCGTGATCGATCGCGGGGCCAGCAGTCACGACCTCGACATCACTCTTGATCAGGCCAAAGCCCTGGTTCTGGACACTTTGCTTTCTATTCCGGGACAGGAGTATGGCGCCCTCGACGAAGCTGGCAATCAGCTCAATCCGAATCTGATTGGCGGCGGTATGATCAGCCTTACGCCCACCGGTGTCGAGCAGCACGCGCTGGCCGTTCTGGAAGGTCAGACCTACACGCTCGCTGAGTTTATCGAATCCATCCTGCAATGTTTCAACTGGATTTTTGGAGGCACTCTCACGCCGAGAAGCGTGCTGTACGTTATGCAGACGGCTGCGGACCGAGCCTGGGCCAATCCCGCGGATCCGTTCAGCGCGATCCCTCTTATGGCTTTTAATCAGGGGGGCACGGTGCTTACACCTGAAGCTCCGGTCCTGACCATGAGTACGCGTATCAATCACTTGCAGGGCTTTCTGCTGACGAGCAGCTTTCTAGTCCACTTTGCGCCTATTCTGGATCTTGCCTTTGAAGAGCTTTATAAAAACAATGGCTTGGTGCCGCCTAAAGTTACTTATGATCCGGTGACGGGGGAGACGCTTATTCACATGCATGGCGAGATTATCCGCACGGGCCAGGGAACGATCCCTCAGGGAGGATTGGGGCAGGCAATCACTGTCGCTTCGGCCAAATTTTCAGATGCGCTGCTGGGGGGCGCCGTTTATGCCGCTGATGAAAACTCTAATGAGGTTTCGGACCAGTCCGGCAAAAGCGCTTCCAAGTCGATGTGGGATAACCCCTGGGTCGCGAATGCCTGGGATCTTGGCAAGGCGGCCTTCATTGCCGCGGGCTTTATTATTCTTGGGAAGTTTCTCTTTGCTCTTGCAACGGTCGGGTGGGCGGCGGGGTCTCTCGGTCTTGGTTTTGCCTTGCTCGGAGTCGTTATGGGGGCGGTTCTTATCGGGGTTCTGCTTCAGACGCTCTCGCAGCTCGTCTCAGGCTTCTTTGGGCCTCTGGCGCAGGAATCTCTGCGACCAAGTGCGCCATTAACCGTTGCTCACGGCCGGGACGTGGCTGCCAAAAAAGTTTTTATTCGCTGCGTGAAAGACAAGCTGCACGTTAAGCAGAAGACAAGTCCTGATGAACTCTGGTTCCCCGGTTTTGACACTGTTGTTGATCTTTTTGGATACGGCGTCAACCTTAAGCTGCTCGAGTTCGAATATCAGCTCTGGCGGTTTCCCGATGAACGCGTGCTCAGCACAAAGGCCCCCGGCGTCGAGTTGGTCAGCACTTTGGCTAGGCCCGACAAGTACTCAGATACGATGGAATTTGTGCTGCCGGTCGGCCGTCTGAGAGAGGGAAAAAACATCTTCAAGATCCGCACCGTGATTTTTTACCGTGGTTACATTCCTTTCCCCGGAGTCCCTGGCGGCCCTGAAGAATTCGCGACTAATATTGAGTTCGAGGATCTCGGAGTCGAGGCTCTTCCATCCACGCTCAGCACTGAGGGAAAAACACCTCTGTCTATACCGAACGCGGGGGATGTCATCGATGCGGATGTCGAGGCCTTGAAAACGAAACTTACTGATACTGAAGCCAAGTTCAAGACGGATATCGCAGCGCTTGATTCGGAAGTCACAAAGATTAACGAAAAGGCGAATACGGTTCGTGCCAAACAGGCCCTCTTTCAGGGGTTTGTAGAAGAACACACCGCCAAAATTCCTCTGAATAAAAATCTCCTCACAGCAGCGGAGAAGGATGCTCTCGCTCGGTATCAGAAGGTCCACCGGCTTACCGAAGATTTTTTGCGGACGGCCAAGTCCAACGGTTTTCAAAGGGATTTTCTTTTTACGCCAGGTAAAAAAATTCATGGTGATCTGGTCGATGCCGCCGGAGGCCCGGCGAATTTCGACAAGATTAAATTCAATCTCGACAGGTGGTCCCAGGCGGTTGCGAGTTCCCATGAACTGAAAAGCTCTCTTGAGGTTCAAAAAGGCAACGCAAATACCATGGCGATTCAGAAACAGCAGCTTCAAAGAGGGTTGAGCGGCGCTCAAAGCACGAGTACGCGCATTGTCACGGTCCAATACGATATTCTCGACCCTGATGGCTTTGGGAATGGGGAAGTTGTTAAAGTTAAAAAATCCTATCTGATCGACGGCACGGGTGCTATTACCGACGTTGACAGCGGTTTAACGACGACGGCAGATGCGGAAATTGCCAAAATCGAAGCTCATGAAGCCGTCCAGAAGCAGCGCACCGAGCATGTTTCCAGACGTCAGGCTGACAATGCGAAATTTTTAAAAGGGGCGGAAACAGATCTCCTTGAAATTGACTTTCTCCGTGAAGATCGTATCAAGGAGATTACGCGGGAGATCAATACAAGAGAGCGGCAGCTTGAGGAAGCAACGAAGCGGCGCGATGCGCATAAAGCAGAAGTAGAGACTGCGACGCTGGAGGAAGCTGAGCAGCTCAAGAAGGCTCAGGAGACCCGGGCCAAGGTCACTGCAGCAGCGGATCTGGACGCGCTGACACTTCAAAAAGCGAAAGCTGACAAGAATCTTCTCTTGCGCTTTTCCAACAGCAAAGCCGTGAAAGCGATTAACAGCCCCAAAGGACAGGTTGCGATTCAGGCCGCGACCTTTATCGGCGACACAGCCTGGGGGATTCGCGATCGAATCAAGGTTATGCCCAGTCCTTTTTCAGGTCCTTACACGCTTTTCCGCAATGGCGATCAAGTCGACATTGTGCCGCCCCAGGAACCGCCGGTTTATCCGCCCCATGAGCCCGGATACGGTCCCGGCGAAGCTCCCCCTGGAGGAATTCCCCGTGTGGCAAGCCGCCTCGGTGAGAAGCTTGCGGGATTGAACCCGTTTGGAATGCCCTTGGCCTTCGCGCAGACCTTGCCGCCTGTCTCTGCGCCCAATTTTGAGCCGGATCTGGACGAGAACTTCCCCCTGGCCTTCCTTGCACCTTTTCGTGACAGGGACAATCCCAAGGGAGGATTTCTTGTTCGTGAATTTCCTTTTTCCGCGCCGAAGACAGAGCTTCTTGAAGCGGGATTCCCTTCAGACCAGATCGCCATGGATGGCACGGGGGCCGTTTATCTTATCAATAACAGTTCCCTTGAAAAGTTCGGAGGACGGCTCTTCCGTTATAAGGGCGATCCCATTGTGCGTGAGCATATCGGACAAATTAATTATTACAGTCATCTGATCGGTTATTCGCGCGGCGCGGCGCCCGCAGCCATGGAAATCGGGGAATTCGAGGAAGATAATACGGTCGTGGAAGACCTCTTTATTGCTAACAGGGAAGAGGGTGTTCCGTTGATGAATGGCCAGCCGGGTCCTCCGAACCGTGTGCTCCGCGTACCGGTTCATTTGGCGGACACAAATCCCGCTTTTGCCAACGGTCAGAATCGCGACCGAATCGTCGGCCAGCCTTATGCCGCACATCCGGAATTCAAATTCACGGGCATTAATGATATGGAACGCGACGGACGGGTGACGCAGAATCCGAACGATCCGCCCGGCCCGCTATATCTTGCTGATGATATCAACATCTTTGCCTTGAAGCAGATTCCGAATTCGGATCAGGCGGAAGTCATCAAGGTTGTGAGTATTCCAGGCCGCCAATGGTCCGGCCTTGCCTCGGATGCGAACGGGAATCTTTTCTTTGGGGATTATCATTCGGGAGACATCTACCTTCTGGCCGCAGATGATCTGGATGCCATCGTTCAAAGCGGTAACGGGACAATCACAGCGAATAGTGAACTGGACAACCGCGCCTACCTGTTAAAAATCGGTTTGGACCGTCCCGGCGACATCGAGCTGGACACGGCTCAGGAGCGTTATATCGTTTCAACGCCGAACGGCTATGAGGCGTTTGATCTGGTACTGATCGGAAGATATGGTAGCGATACGCTCGAAATTCGATCTGATGTCCTGCAGCAGGAAGCTCCTGTGACTCTGCGCGGCGGACGCGGGCGCGTTTTTATTGTGGGTGTCACCACGGAAAGCCCATTGGCGCGGCGCGTGCGTCTGCGTGTTAAGCGACTTGATAGTGCGACCGGCAAGAGCTACTGGAGCGAAGAGTCCACCCACCTCGAAGAGTTCGGGGCCACGATTTTGAAAACCCCGCTTTAAGGGATGATGATGACAAAAGGTTTAAATCGAAAGATCATCCGCATGTTGTTCCTGACAGCAGGAACGTGGATTCTGTGCGCTGGCCAGGCTTCGGCTGCGCCTGAAGTCGGACTGAGCGGGGATCAGGCCCGCGGTTTCTTGACCGCTGACAATGACGGCCGTTATCAGTTCGTCAACGTTCCTCTTCGCCGAAACGCCGTCAACAAATTCACCGTGACCGCTCGCGACGGTGACCAAATTCAGACGCGAGAAGTTTCCATCACGCAGATCAGCCTCGAGTCTGTCGTTGTTTCCAAGATCAAGTCTACGCCGTTGACGGTTCAACAGATCGAACAGCTCGTTAGTGACGGTGTCATTGATATTGATGATCCCGCCAACTTCAACGTTTCTGTTTTTCAGATTGTGCTCACGATCGGCGGCCGGGAAGTCCCCATTAATGTTCCCATGGTCCGCGGTATTCAGGAACCTATGGTCGAGGAGAGTATTCCTCCCGCAAGCGACCCGGGCGACGGCCGAAATTCCAATCCAAATCCTCCTGAGGTTGTCATTTTTGAAGTGTTTCCCAAGGGGATTGCGGGCGAACCTCCGCCCCCTCCGATTCCCGGGGTTCTCATCATCGAAGGCCGCATTAAAACGCTCAAAGAGTTTTACAGTGTTCGCCTCCTCCTTATGAATACTTCGGGCATATTCACTTTGCATGATGTTGTTGCGGACATCGAATTTCCGGACGGAGGTCTTTCGCGCACGCTGCCTGAGGATGGTATTGTCCAGTTTGGTGATATTCTTCCCGGCGATGGCGAAGTGCCCGGCCAGAAGGAGCGGGAATTTATCATTCGCGGTGATGAAATCGGTGTCCGTAAAGTGAAAGTAAATTTCGGCGGCACGATCATCGGTGGAGGTATTCCCGAAGAGGAAATCATTCCTTTTAATGGCAGTGCTGAAACGACTGTCGAGGTCAAGGGACCGCCTGAATTCCGCGTGCAGGTCATTCATCCTCCAGCTGTGGTCGCCGGTATTCCTTATGAGCTGATCGTGGATATCCAGAACATCGGAGACACGCCGGCGCTCTACACAAGTTTTGAACTGGATGTCGGAGCTGACGGTGAGCTTGTGGAGTGCGTGATTGACGAAAACACGCTTCAGCCTGTCTGTGTTCCCATTGAAGGAAGTGCTGTTCGCAATATTGGTCATCTTCTTGCGGGTGATAAAACGCGGCAAAGTTTTATGATCAATCCGTTTGCCACCGGTCCCATTACGTCCTGTATTGCCGTGGCGGATCAGAATATCGACCTGCAGGTGCATGTTGGCAATCTCGGCTGCGTTGTAGGGGAGCGGTCAGTTGCGAAATCACCAGACGGCGTCCCGACGATGTCTGTACTGCCGGCGGCGAATGCTTTCGGTGTTGGAATCGATTCGCCTGTTGTAGCAATTTTTAATGAAAAAATGAATGAAAGCACGATCTCGATCGGCGCCGCCGGGACGATCAAGGTTTTTGATGCTGCCGGAAATCTCGTCCCTGGAGAACTTCGCGTCGTACCCTTGGGTGATCACACGGCGGCCATTTTTCAAGTAAAGGACAACATCACAAACCGGTGGACCGGAAACTCGACTTATACGATTGAAATCAGTGACCAGATTTTTGATTTGCAGGGTGTTCAGCTTGAAACCCCATGGACCAGTGTTTTTACGACGACGGATCCCAATAACGATCTTACTCCGCCTTCATTAACGTTGTCCGTGGAACCGCCTGTAAATCCCTCGCAGGTTTTGCCCGGTCAGGTAATAAGGTTTAATGCCTACGCATCTGATCAAGGTTCGCACGTTTCCCGTGTGGAACTCCGCAAGATGGACTCTGATATGCCTGAATCCGTCTTTGAGCTGATTGACCAGAAAACAGTCTTCGCTGATCAAAGTGAAGCGATTATTTTTTCTGTAGACTCCGCGAATCTTGAACCCGGTCACACCTATCAATTTAAGGCGACGGCCTTTGACAATGCGGGAAACAGCCAGGAAACAACTCTTCCGGTGATTATGGCGCCATCTGTCGCACCTCCAACGATCGTGTTGCCTGCCGATCCCGTGGATCCCGTGCTCTATGGCATTTCCGTCAGCCTGATGCCTGAGACTTTGTCAGCAGCGGCTAACAGAGTCGATTACTTTCTCGATGCAGATTCTGATCCTTTTGCCACAGTCACTTTGGCGCCTTACTCTGTGACACTCAACACGCTTGGCTTGACCACCGGCGTCCATACCATCCGAGCAATGGCGACGGACGGTCTTGGGCAGACAGGACAGGACACTTTCAGCTTTGAACTTGTTGAAAATCCCAATGAACCTGTGGTTGACTTTGGCGGTGCTCTTGACGGTCAGCAGTACGTAACCGGAGCGTCACTGTTTGTGAACGGTAACGCTTCGGATCCGACAGGCATTCAGAGTGTCGCTTTCTTTTTTGACGATCCTTTTACGGCTCCTATCGCGACGTCCGCAGAACCCTTTGTTCTCAATACTGAGGGCCTTCCGCTTGGTGATCATAAGCTCTATATTCAAGCCACAAACAAGGCGGGTGTTTCAAATAATCTCAATGCTCCTGCTTCTTTTCTCGAGTTCAGTGTTTTATCCGAGCCTCCCGCAGCCCCGCCGCCAGCGGCGCCTCAAGTGACGAATATTACCTTTCCGGTGAATGGGCTTGTGACTGTAACGGGATCCAGCGTGGCCAATGCGCGGCTTGATATTACGAACCGTTCGCAGGGGCTGGAGTTCAGCGTTTTTGCAAACGAGGCGGGCGCGTTTCAATTTACAATCGCGGCGGAGGCAGGAGACCAGATTAGTCTGACAGCCTTCAACCTTGCTCAGTCTTCGCTTGGAAGCGCTCCTACTCAAGTCGTGGTTCCAGACGCGCCTGTTTTAGACCATATTACCGTGGACCCAGCCGCAAAGACTTTTAATGCCGCGAATCAGTTTCAGGATATTGCTGTGACAGGCCACTACGAAGGTGGTGATACAGCCGATCTCACTTCTCAAGCCGCTTTCTCTTCCAGCGATCCTTCTGTCGCTTCGGTTAATGCTGCTGGTCGTATTGCCGGACTTGCTAACGGCTCTGCCGTCATTACGGTGACAGTGGGCGGTAAGCAGGCGCAGGTAAATATCACTGTTGATATTGTGACTTTGGAGAGCATTGCTTTGACACCTTCTGATTTTACGATATATGGCATTTCGAACACTCAACAGCTTGCAATCATGGGAACGTACTCGAACGGTACGACATCGCCAATCCCGGCAGGAAACGTCGCCTTTGTCTCCAGCAGTATTGGGGTTGCCATGATCAATTCAAACGGGCTTGTGACCTCGATAGGACTTGGTGAAGCTGTGATTACGGCCGCTGTTACCGGCTTGCCTCCTGCGCAGGCTCTGGTCAAAGTTGAGGCTGTGTCGGCCTCAGGTATCAGTGTTTCTCCGAACGCGGTTCTTTTTACGGAAGAGGATGAGACTCGTCAGCTGGATGTCACAGTCAGTTACACCGATGGAACGACTTCAGCGCCAACGGGACTGGTAGAGTATGAATCGAGTGATGACACGGTTGCAACGGTGACCGCCAGCGGTCTAATTACCTCTGTTGCTGACGGTGATGCAACAGTGACCGTTTCCACAGAGGGTTTTGATGCCACAGTCACCATTGTCGTTGATATTCCCGATGTTGTGCTGCCGCCGCCGGAAATTCTGTCTCTTGACCGCATTAAAGCGGCGGAAGGGGACACTCTGACACTGATTGGAAAAAACTTCTCTCCGCTGCCGGCCGAAAATCTTGTCATGATCGGCGGTGTTCAGGCATCTGTCATTTCTGCCCGCCAGGATGAACTTTCGGTCATCGTACCCCGCGAAACCCAGGAGGGTGCCGGCGTTGAAGTGACGGTTCAGGTTGACGACCGGCTCAGCAATATTATCGAATTGTTTATTTATCCCCGCATAGCGAAGGCTTACATCATTACGCCGGCAATTGACATGCCGTCTGCTGAAACTACAATCCCTCTTCCGGGCCCGGAACTTTATGTTCATACGAATGATGGGTTTTATTTGTCCAGTGCCCCAGGAGCCCTTGCTCCGCTTGATTTTGAAGGTGGCCTGTTCATCAGTGTTGATGGAGCCCCTTTCACGGAAATCGTGAATTCTGGCGGCGAGGCTCTCTTAATTAATGGATTTTTTACACCAGGCAATCTTTCAACGATTCAGTTTGAATTGCGTTCTACAACCGGGGAATTCAAGACCGCCCCCATCTGGCTTATTGCGGGTCCCGAGGGTACGGGACCGCTTGGCGGAATTCAGAGCGTTATGGCGAATGCTCAATCACGTCCAACGCCGGTAACTTTGCAGGATCTTACTGCTTTGGATGGCAGTCCCTACCCGGACGGTGCCAAGGTCGTGGTTACAGCGCAGGCCCACTGTTTCCGTGACCGGGTGACCAGCGCCTGTATTGGCTCGCACGGGGGCAGTATAACCGGCGCAGAAGGAAGTAGTCCTGATGGTTTAGGCCTTCAGATTTTCACGGTTCAGAACGGGCGCGTTGATGTCATTTACGATCCGGTGAGCGCACCGCCTCTGGACGCGCGGGAAAGTGCTGTCGCCAACATTCAAGTGATGCCTGCCAATGCTTCAGGTCAGCGCACCAGCAGCACAGCGCTTGCTGTCGCGCCGGTTACTCTGACTTCTTTTGATACCGTCGGGACACCTCGTAATCAGACGTCAACTGTTGCGGATGGGCTGGAAAAAATTGTGACGATTTCCTTCACGGGGGCCCGGGATACTGCGGGACAGCCTGTCCCTGACGGCACGCCCTTTCTTGTGACTGTTCAGGCACACTGTTTTAGAAATCCGCAAGACAGCAGCTGCATTCCGTCCGCCGGCGGCAGTATGCTCAGCGGGACAGCCAGCCCGGATGGCTTCGGCCTTGCGCAGCACTTTATTCAAAATGGATCGGCTGAGATTCAATACAGCCCGGGCACTTTGGCGCTGAGTTTCCCTGACACGGCGACAGCAAACCTTCAATTTTTGCCATCACGGCCGAACGGCAGCAGGATTGGTTCACGGGCTTTTCAGATTACGCCGGTTCTGCTTTCCTCTCTGACGTCACCTGAACTTGATTTTGATACCTCTGTTTTTGCGGATGGGGGCGATAACCGCATGATTGTAACGCTGAGCAATTTTAAAGATGCGTCTGGTTCTCCAGTCCCGGATGGAACAAAGATTGTCGTTACAGCGCAGGCCCACTGCTTTCGTGATCCTGTTACGAATGGCTGTATTGGGTCCGTCGGCGGCGTGATCAAAAGCGGGGTGCCTTCACCCGATGGATTTGGTTTTCAGATTCATGAAATTCAGGGCGGAGAAGCTGAGGTTGTTTACAGCTCTGAAGGAGTCGCGATGCAAACCCGCTCATCAGGTGAGGTTGCTGTGCAAATCCTTCCCGCAACGCCTAATGGCAACCGAATTGGCAGCCGTGCTTTTGCTGTGGCTCGTTTTAATGCTGTGGGGGTTCAAGCCTCCGTTGTGTCAGCGTCACCCTCAGCTGTTGTGGCCGACAACAATTCCAAAACCGTGAACATTTCACTTACCAATATTCGCGATGTAGCGGGGAATGTGGTGCCGGACGGAACCAGTGTTGTCCTTACTCCGCAAGCACACTGCTTTAGAAACCCGGATGATAGTTCGTGTATTCCTTCTTTGGGCGGTGTGGTCACGAGCGGTACGGTTTCTCCTGAAGGTTATGGGTTCAAGGTTCATACGGTTTCCGGCGGGCAGGTGCAGGCAACCTATGACCCTGACTCCGTAACGCTTGCTTTTCCGGATGTCGGCGTTGCCAATATTCAGGTTCTTCCCGCGATGCCTTCGGGAAACCGAATTGGTAATTACGCGTTTTCAATTGTGCCTGTGACCCTGTCTTCACTTCAGCAGACGCAGGTTACGGTAAATCCCGCCTCGCTGCTTGCTGACCAGAATGCAGCGAATGTGACTACGATCATTCTGACGGATATCAAGGATGGTGCCGGCAATAATGTTCCGGACGGCACAAAGATTGTTGCTACACCGCAGGCACACTGTTTTCGTGATCCTGTAACAAATGGCTGTGTGCCTTCCGCGGGTGGTACCGTGACGAGTGGAACGCCTGGACCGGAAGGTTATGGCTTTCAGGTTCACACCATTTCAGGGGGCAGCGTACAGATGACCTTTGCTTCCGCGCCCGTACTGGTGGAAAGCCGGCAAGCGGCCGTTGCCAACGTGCAGATTCTGCCGGCTCAAGGCAACGGATCCCGGGTAGGAAACCGTGCCTTCGCTTTGGCTGCCGTAACATTGGCCGGTTATCAAAGCGCTGATATTTCAGGGCCCGGTCAGTTGGCACCGAATGGTGCTGGAACTTATCTTGTTACCAATATCCGTGATACGTCCGGGAATCTGGTTCCCGACGGTTCAAAAATTGCGGTAACCCCTCAGGCTCATTGTTTCCGCGATCCTGATACCAATGGCTGTGTTGGATCTGTTGGCGGAGTTGTTACCAATGGAGCCGCAACCCCTGAAGGGTTCGGGTTCAAGATATTTACGGTTTCGGCCGGACAGATTTCCGTTGATTATCAAGCGCCTACAGGAACAGGCACCGCAGTACTTCAGCTGCTTCCTGCAATGCCGAGCGGAGCCCGTATTGGAAACAGGGCCTTTGCCGTAAAATCGGTTTCGGTGCAGTCATGATGAGAAAACTGGCGTTATTACTGCTTTTCACGCTGCTGAGTGCGCCCGCGTCTTTTGTTTGGGCTGAGTCAGGAGTTCTTGTTGATGCGCAGCTGGTTGAAACTGGTGAAAAGCAGTATCTGCTTAAACTGCGATCGACTCAGCCGCAGGCTTTTGATGTTGAACGATCGGATGATTCTGTGAGGGTTAAGCTTTATCAGGTGGAAATGGGTGATCTTTCTTCTCTTGGTTCCACTCCGTTTGGGTTTGCTGTGTTCAGCAGGGAGTCGGACAAAGATAGTCTCCTTACTTTAATGGTGAGCGATCCTCACTACCGAGTATCCGTTCAGCAGGGCGGGAGCGCGGAAACTGTTGATGTGCGGGTTGTTTGGGAGCCAGACATTACCGGGCCCGTCATCAGTGAAGTTAAAGCTGAAGAAGTGAGTTCCTCTTCGGCTGCGATAATCTGGACAACCGATGAAGTTTCAGATTCTCAGGTTGCGTATGGAAAGACGCAGCCCGAAGGTGAATTGTCATCGCTTGTTTCCGAAAAAGTTACGGCTCATCGCGTAGAGCTGACAAATCTTACCCCTGGGCAGCAGTATTCGTTTCGTGTCCGTTCAAAAGACGCTGCTGGCAATCTGACAGTTTCCGAAGCCTCGATCTTCAATACGACGGTGCCCGCGTTTAAAGAATCCGGCGGAGTTGTTGTTATGGAAGCAGAAAATTTTGATGATAAGATAGCTCGCAGCGGTAAAATATGGACTGTGCAAACCGGAGGAAAAAAGGGGGACTACAGCGGGACTTCTTATCTCTCAGCACTTTCCAATAGCGGCGTGACGATAAAATCACAGGTGACGGTGACAAGCCCTGAGTTGAAGTACAGCATCGATTTCAAGACTCCCGGAACCTATTATATTTGGCTCAGAGGGAAAGCTCCAACTTCGGCCGATGGTTCTGTTAATGCAGGCATTAATGGCGTCAATCCAACCTCTGCTGATCGTATCACAAGTTTTATATCAAGCTGGCGCTGGCGCAGCACAAAATTTGGCAATACGCGTCCGACGATCAAAGTAACGAAAGCTGGCGTACACACTTTTCATCTCTGGATGAGAGAAGATGGTTTCCAAATTGATAAAATCCTTTTAAGAACCAGCAATTCAACAGTAGCCCCAGACAATTTAGGTCCCGCCGAAAGCCCTCGCACTGCATAGTACGCGCACTTCCTCGAATTAATTTGCACTTTCCCTGAATTTGCATAGGATAACTGGGCGTATCGCAAAGCTTTTCGCTAAAGGCAAGTGAGTCTTTCACCAGGGAAACAGCATGATCAGCCTCCTCCTGCTTTTTTTAACCATCCTCATATCAGGAATTTTTGAGCGTATCGGAGCGATCGCTCTTGAGCTTACGGGCCTTCCCGAAGAGCAGGCTGAATTTCAGGCTTTATCCGCTTTTTCAGGTGTCGGGTTCACGACAAAGGAAGCTGAGTTCGCCCTGGGTCATCCACAGCGCAGGAAAATCATTGCCGCTTTGATCAACTTCGGCAGCGCGGGTGTGATTACGACATTAGTGACACTTGGCGGAACTCTTCTCTCAAGCAAGAGTATTTTTGAAACCTTTGCCCGCGACCCAAAGCACTCCTGGATGCCGATTAATTTCCCCACGCTTGTTCTTATTGTTGCGATTCTCTTCTTTTACGCGGCGACCAAAGCCCTCCGACATCCGCCTATAGCCCGACTTGTGAAAGAACTCGTGGCGTCACTTCTTTTGAAAACCAAGATCGTCAAGCCCTTGAGTTTTCAGGAGGTCTTGATTAACGGAAATGGTTTTGGCATCTTTCAGATTGAAATTTCTGATGCGAACCCGCTGGCCCAGAAAACGGTGGGTGAGGCGGATCTTGCGGAACACGAAATAAAGCTTCTCTATGTGAACCGCATGAGCGAATCCATTAATTCGCCGCCTCCCGGATTAAGACTTCTCGCAGGTGATATCGTGACTGTTTATGGACCGATTACAGCTGTGCATGACCGCTGTGTTGATCTTCAGGAAGAAAAGAAGGCGGGCGGTGCTGATGATCCTCTTGAGGTTTCAACGCATGCCCCTGGATTTTCGCTGGAGGATCAGCAGGGAAAAAAAGTCGCACTTGAGGATTTCAAAGGCAAAAAAAATCTCGTGATGGTCTTTTATCCCAAAGACAAATCGTTCTTTTGCTCTGCTCAATTAAAGTCGTTCAGTGACCATCGGGATGAACTGGAAAAGCTTGATTCTGCCGTGATTGCGGTGAATCAGGAATCTGTAAAAAGCCACGCTGGTTTTTGCGCGGCGGCAAACCTGAATATTCCGGTATTATCAGACCCTTCAAAAAATGTTTGTAAAGCATTCAAAACATTGATGTTCGGTGGTTTGCTTGTAGATCGGACCGTCTACATTATTGATAAAAAGGGAATCATTCGGTATGCTCAAAGAGGTAAACCGGCGCTGACGGATGTACTGAATGTTTTGAGGCGTATTCAGGAACTCCAGATTTTGCCGGAGATGTCGAAATAAGTATTCACTGAAGTACCCCGTTGTTGTACCAACCGTAACTCAAAAGGAGAAATAAATGAAAAAGAAAGCACTAATGATGGCGGCTGTTGCTGGACTTCTGGCTGTTTCCGGAGCCATGGCTCCGAATGTCAGCTATGCCGAAGATGCGAAGGCTGATGCGAATTCATGCAAGGGTGCGGGCGGCTGCGGCGGCAAAGGAAGCTGTGCCGGTCAGGCGAGCTGCGCGGGCAAGACGGGGGAAGAAGTTAGTGACGAAGCCAAGGCTGCTGCTGGTGAAGCTGCTGCTGAAGCGAAAGATGCGATTAAGTCAGCCTACTAAGACTGAAATTGCAAGGGTTCCAAAGAGGCAGGTCCTTCGGGGCCTGCCTCTTTTTTTTACCTTTTCCCGGATTCGCTCCATTTACATCCTCGTATTTTCTGTTAGTATGGATCACTCATTTTGAGCCTTTCGTGAGCGCTATTTCAATAAATGGTCTTTAATTTGTACAACGGAATTTCATGACCGATAAGCCCGAGCTAAAAGTTAATATCAAGACGTTTGGCTGTCAGATGAATATGTATGATTCTGAAGTGGCCGGAGGTTTGCTCCAGCATCAGGGCTATAAAATTCTTCAGGAAGATTTCACCAAGGATGTCCAGGAAGACAGCAAGGTGCCTAATGCGGATATTGTTTTGATGAACACGTGTTCAGTTCGAGAACACGCTGAGGAGCGCGTTTATGGGCGTCTAGGCATGCTCGGTAAAGCCAAGGAAACCAACCCTGATCTTATTGTGGGATTAATGGGATGCATGGTTGAAGAGCATAAAGAGAAGCTCTTTAAACGCTTTCCTCAGCTTGATCTTATGGTAGGCACAAGAAATATTTCGGATTTGCCACGGCTGATCGATGAAGTCCGCCGCTCTCGCCGGCAGGTGGCACAAATCAAGCAGGACGGCATTTCTATTGAATATACGGATCAAATCCGCAGGGAAGGCCGGTTTCACGCCTGGCTACCTATTATGACGGGATGCAACAAGGTCTGTACATTCTGCATTGTTCCAATTACCCGAGGCAGTGAGGTTTCCATGCCTGCCCGTGACGTTTACCGGGAAGCTTCAAGGCTTGTCGGTGAAGGGGTGAAGTGGATTACGCTGCTGGGGCAGAACGTAAACAGTTATAACGGCGTGGATCCTATCGAGCTGCTCCAGCACGGTCAGGAAGCGGCAGCTGCGAAACGTGTGACATTTCCGCAGCTGCTCGATTTACTTTGCCAGATTGAAGGGCTTGAGGGCCTTTCCTTCACCACCTCGCATCCGCATGATGCCACTCCGGATCTTTACGCTGTCATCGCGAAAAACCCCCAGATTTCACGGCGCTTTCATTTGCCGCTGCAATCTGGTTCTGACCGGATGCTCAAACGAATGAAAAGACTTCATACCTTCGCGGACTTCAGAGAGAAAATCCGTCTGATGCGTGAAATGATTCCGGGAGTTTCGATAACGACTGATATCATTGTCGGTTTTTCCGGTGAGACTGAAGAGGATCATCAGGCGACGCGTCAGGCTCTCGAAGAGCTGCGTTTTGATGGCGCGTACATTTATAAATATTCCGTGCGGCCGGGGACTCCCGCGGCCAAGCTTGAAGACGATGTCCCTCTGGATGTGAAGGAGCGTCGAAATCAGGAGCTCCTGGCTGTTCAGAAGAAAATTGAATCAGAAAATAACGCCGCCTGGCTTGGACGCGATGTGCAGGTATTTGCTGAGAATCCCAGCACAAAAGATTCCGGCAAAATGGTGGGAAGAACCCTGCATGAGAAAAAAGTTGTGTTCGATGGTACATCGCAGATGATCGGCCATTTTGTTAAAGTGCGTCTGGACAAACTTACCCATGAGACGTTCTCCGGAAAAGTAATTTAAATACCTTCCCGATAGACGACGACCCTGTTTTTCCCGCTTTTTTTTGCCTGATAGAGAGCTTGATCTGCCTGCAGAATGAGAGCTTCCGGTTTTTGATCTGAACTGCGCATAAATGTGACGCCGGTGCTGATGCTGAACGGTACCAGTTTGCCAGCGCAAGACAGCGGACGTGAAACGCATTTATCCCTCAGGCGTTCCAGAACCACCGATATATCGAATTCGAACTCGGATTTGCTTATCAGCTTATTTGGATCCCGTGTCGTTTTTTTGAGAAGCAGTAGAAACTCTTCGCCTCCGTATCGGAAAGCGAGGTCGCTTTCACGAATTCCGCTGCGGATCAAACCCTCAGCGGCTTTTATAGCCTGATCTCCAGTGAGATGTCCGAAGTGATCATTGATGAATTTAAAGTCATCGATATCGATCATCGCCACAGCGAAATCAATTCCGGGTTCATCCCTGGATGCCTTATCCATAAGATTCTGAAGACTGTCCAGCATGGTTGTGCGATTTAGAAGGCCTGTAAGAGGATCGCTGAAAGAGTGCGTGTAATACTCTTCTTTTTCGATCTCTGTTCCGATATTATTAGCCAGTATTCTGAGGAAAACGAGATCCTCTTCCGTATAAGGTGTGTGATCGATTCGGCTTCCAATCAGCAGATAGCCGGCCAGCCTTTCGCGAGTTTCTATTCGGATGCAAACTTCCGCATGGTGAAGAAGGAGTTCTCGAAGCATGGCTTCCGAGGCGGGGCTGCTCTCCTGTCTGAGTTTACCAGCGGTTATGCACCGATGAGACCGTTTTGTTCTTGGCAGACCGCCGTGCTCCTGGATAAACCATTGAACAAGAGGGTTGTCGTCCTGCAGGCTGATGAGTTTCCTGGGGATCTTATGCTTGCCTTGAGAGACCTCGATGGAAAGTGTTTTTGTGCCGATATCATAAAGCGCGATCGAAACCTGGACGGGTTTGAGGTGAAGCAGAAGATACCGGCAAACCCAGCGCATAAACTTTTCACTGCGGGAGTAACGGATCATCCGCTGGCTTGCGTAGGCGAGAAATCCTTCATGGTTAATTCCAAGGCTCATAGAGGCTCCTGATATCAACCATAACGAACAATTCTCACAATCACAAATGTTGCAAATGATACTTGTTTTAACAGCATATAAAGACATTCGTTTGAAAGTCACGATCGTAAGCCTCTTCTAAGAGGCGTTTTAAAAAGGGGGATTTATGGCAAAAATTTTTACGGCAGCTGAAATGGCAGAGATTGACCAACTCGCGGTGTCCCAGCATGGAATATCGCGATATGCGCTTATGGAAAACGCTGGGCGGGGACTGGCCGCTCTCGCGTCTGAAATTATTCCGAAAGGCAGGGTTGCTGTTCTCTGCGGAAAAGGCAGTAACGGCGGCGATGGACTTGCTGCCGCCCGGTTCCTTAAAGAATCTGGAACCCCGGTGGAAGTTCTTCTGGTTTGTAAGCCGGAAGCGCTTAAACCTGACGCGAAAGAACATTACGAGAAGCTTCGTTCCATGGGGATTACTGTGCACATTTTGCCTCCCGATGAAGCGCCTGAAGCGTGCCGCCCCGTTTTTGATGAGTGTACAGGGATTGTAGATGCCCTTTTTGGTCTGGGGCTTAATCGCCCTTTGACATCCCCGTGGCGCGATATCGTGGATGCGATAAACGAGACGGGCAAAAAAGTTGTGAGCGCGGATCTGCCGTCGGGTTTAAACGCGGATACTGGGGACGTGATGGGCGCCTGCGTAAAAGCAGCGGCTACGGCTGTTTTTGGTGGCCTTAAAAAAGGATTAACTGAAGGTTCAGGGCCGCAAAAGTCAGGTCAAATAAGGGTCATTGATATCGGAATTCCTCCGGAGCTTCTCATCTGAAATCGGCGCGAAAACGATTGCCTGGAATCTGATCTTGGAACGTTCTTGACACTCCCGTCGTATTTTGTTAGAAGAACGCAATTGCCCCCGCATCTCTCCTCAAAAAAGGACTCAGTAATGGTCGATGTTGCTAGAAAAAGATTGCCCGAGTGGTTACGTCGTTCCTTGCCGGAACGTTCAGCCCAGGCTACGCACGGTGTTCTTGAGAAGAATAAGCTCAATACTGTGTGCGAATCCGCGATCTGTCCAAACCGGGCAGAGTGTTACGCTCACCGCACCGCGACTTTCATGATCCTCGGGGATGTCTGCACGCGAAGCTGCGGATTCTGCGCGATTAAAACCGGTAAAGGATTAACGCTGGAGCAGGATGAGCCTGAGCGCGTTGCTTCTGCTGCTGCCGAAATGGGGCTTCGTTATGTCGTTATTACTTCGGTGGCCCGCGATGATTTGAAAGATGAAGGCGCTGAACATTTCGCGCGTACTATAGCGGCTGTAAAAAAGAGTATTCCGGGAGTTAAAGTTGAAGTTCTTACACCGGACTTTCATGCTCGCCCTGAACTTATCGAGCAGGTGTTGAGTGCCGCGCCTGATGTTTTTAATCACAATATGGAATCGGTGAAGCGTCTGCAGAAATATGTGCGGCCTCAAGCCCGTTATGACCGCTCGCTTGAAGTTCTGAGTCTGGTAAAAAAGATCCGCCCCGAGACGTACACAAAAAGCGGCATCATGCTTGGTCTCGGGGAAAGCCGGGAAGAAATTCTTGAAGTCGGCCGCGACCTGCGGAACGTTGATTGTGACATTCTGACAGTCGGCCAGTATTTACCCCCATCGAAAGATCACTTGCCTCTTCAGGAGTATATCTCTCCTGAGGTTTTTCAGGCGCTTGCCGGTGAGCTTATGACTTTTGGTTTTCGCGATGTGTTCGCAGGGCCTTATGTCCGGAGCTCTTATCATGCCGGCGAAACATTTTTGAACGCGAAACCCTTGGAGGATTAAAACATGGTTGAAGTACCGTTAGAAGGCTTGCCGAAACATATTGAAGAAGCTACCGTCAAGGTTTGGTATGTCGAAGAAGGCGACCCTGTAGAAGAGGGGGATGATCTTGTCGAGCTGTCCACGGAAGAAGGCAGCTTTTCGATTCATGCCGCCAGTTCGGGAATTCTTGCCGAAGTTTACTACGACGAGGGCGAGGTTGTTGCCAAGGGTGAGTTGCTGTGCTGCATCGACGATGAAATCGACGGCAACGAAGATGAAGAAGCTGAAGAGGAATAACCCTTCCGCTCTATAAATAGTAATTCACTCGTCATTTCATGACAACAGGTCTGATTTTGCCCAAGCCCCCGCGATTAATCAGTTCGACTGCGAAACAACCCATCGGTGTTTTTGATTCAGGGCTGGGGGGGCTTACAATTGTCCGTCAGATCCGCGAACTTCTTCCCGAAGAATCTATCCTTTATTTCGGAGATATCGCGCGCCTTCCTTACGGAACAAAATCCAAAGAACAAATTCTTCGTTTCTCAATAGAAAATACCCAATTTCTGATGAAGAAGGGAATCAAGGCTCTGGTCATTGCCTGCAATTCCTCTGCGAGTGCAGCCTTTGATTTTCTTCGCCGAACTTCTGACCTTCCTGTTGTTGACGTTATTTCTCCGGCGGTCCAGGAGGCCCTTCAGGTGACCAAAAGCGGGCGCATCGGCGTGATTGGTACGCAGGCAACCATTGATAGTCAGGCCTATCAGAAATCATTAACCCGAAAAAATCCAAAGGCCCGGGTGCTGAGTATTGCGTGCCCGTTGTTTGTTCCTATCGTTGAAGAAGGGTCCGTGCCTCTTGTCATTCAGCAGCAGGTGATTGATCATTATCTGGGCTTTCTAAAAAAAAGCAGGATTGATACTTTGATCCTGGGATGTACTCATTACCCTTTGCTTAAAACCGCTTTGCAGGGCTATTTCGGCAGCGGGATACGTCTTGTGGATTCGGCCCGCCCGTGCGTTCAACAGCTGATCCGCCATCTTGAAAAAGGCAATCTGCTGACGCCAAGAAAGACCCAGGGGCGCTTAGATGTTTTTGTGAGCGACCTTCCCCGTAATTTCACCCGCCTGGGGGAGAATTTCCTTAAAGAGAAGCTGACGCGTGTCCGCGTCGTCCGCTGATTTCAAGCCTTCTTTTTTCAAGCTGAATCCTGTACAATACACGCCTATGACTCATTCAACCCCAAAACCTAAAGCTGTCTGCCTGTTTTCCGGCGGTCTGGATTCTACGACCGTTCTTTATGCGGCTCTTCGTGAAGGTTACGAAGTCACCGCTTTGACCGTTCATTACGGTCAAAAACACGAGCGCGAACTGGCAAGCGCCCGTGACATTCTGGCTCCGCTCAGCGTCAAGCATCATGTCATTTCGATTGAACTGCCCTGGGGAGGGAGTTCTCTCCTAGAGTCTTCGCTGGAAGTTCCGCAAGGACGCGATGAGACTCGAATGTCCTCCGAAATTCCGTCCACTTATGTTCCGGCACGAAACACAATCTTCTTGTCATTCGCCGGCTCTCTCGCCGAGACGCTTGGCGCGGAAACGATTTTTATCGGCGCGAACGCGATCGATTACAGCGGTTACCCGGATTGCCGGCCTGAATTCCTGAACGCTATGGTTCGGGTTTTAGAGCAGGGTACGAAGGCGGGGGTTTCCGGAAAGTCTGTCCGGATCGAAGCGCCTCTTTTGAAATTAAGCAAAAAGACCATCGTTCAGCTTGCTCAGTCCCTTCAAGTGCCGCTCGAAAAAACATGGTCCTGCTACCTTGGCGGCGAAACTCCCTGTGGAACCTGTGACTCCTGTTTGCTGCGCAAGAAAGGGTTTGAAGAAGCGGGTATTTCGGATCCCGCTCTTTCTTATGAAGTTTCCTCCCACCGCTGATAAAGCTCGTCTTTCTGAAATATTTTCATCCCTGCAGGGCGAAGGTCCTCATGCTGGAGAGCGTCATCTGTTTGTCCGTTTTGAGGAATGTCATATTCACTGCAAATACTGTGATGAGCTTGGTAAGCCTGGAACTGAACACGGACTTGAAGAGCTTATCCAGGAAATCGAAACTCTGGATAAACTTGAAGGCCCGCACCGCTTCGTGAGCTTCACAGGCGGAGAGCCTCTCATTTATTTGAAATTCCTCAAGCCGCTTATGGAAGCTCTTCGAGCCAGAGGAATGAAAAATTATCTCGAAACCGACGGGATTTTATGGCCGGCGCTGGAGCAGGTGCTCGACCTTTGCGATTGCATCGCGATGGATATGAAACCATCCAGCGTAACCGGTGAAAAAAACTTTGATGCGGAGCATGAGAAGTTTCTAAAGATCGCCGCCCGCAAAGAAGTATTTGTAAAAATCGTGCTCTCAAAAGAGATTATTATTCCGGAGTTCGAATCTCTCATTTCTATTGTGTCTCGAACAGCTCCTGAGACGACCGTGGTCCTTCAGCCGCTTTCTTCGGAATGTGAAGGGCATGAAGATGCTGAGTTGATGCGCCTTTTGGGCGAGCTTCAAACACTGGCTTTACGTAAATTGAACGACGTTCGTATTATTCCGCGACTGCATCGAATTCTTAAAATCCGCTAGGAGGCTTTGTGCGTATTGATGGCCGTAAACCCGGTGAACTTCGACCTGTTAAGATCAGAAGAAATTATTTGAAGTACGCTCTTGGTTCCTGCCTAGTGGAGATGGGGAATACAAGAGTTCTTTGCACGGCGAGTCTTCAGGATAAAGCGCCACCATTCCTCAAAGGGACTGGAAAGGGGTGGCTTACGGCCGAGTATGGAATGCTGCCGGCTTCCTGTACGGAACGTATTCAACGCGAGTCAACGAAAGGAAAACCTTCCGGACGCACGCAGGAAATACAGCGTTTGATCGGGCGAAGCCTTCGCTCCATTCTGGACCTGCACAAGCTGGGCGAGCGCACGATTTTTATCGACGCGGATGTCATTCAGGGGGATGGCGGCACCCGCACAGCGGCGATCACGGGGGCTTATGTCGCTCTTGTGGACGCGGTCAATAAGATGATCAAACAGGGAACGATAACGGAAACACCTGTTATTGAATCTGTCGCGGCGGTCAGTGTGGGTATTGTGAATGGTAAAGCGCTTCTTGATCTTTGTTATCAGGAAGATTCAAAGGCCGAAGTTGACATGAATGTCGTGATGACGGGATCCGGTGCTTTTGTCGAGGTTCAGGGTACGGCTGAAGGAAAAGCTTTCACAAAGAAACAAATGACCGAGCTGGTGGCGGTTGCCGAAAAAGGGATCCGCGATCTTCTTTCGAAACAAAAGAAGGCTTTGAAGGCATAGTTTATGGAACGGCTTAAGCTTCTTGTCGCGACCACAAACCGGAAAAAACTCGAAGAGCTTGAACAGCTTCTGAGCGGTTTCAATCTCGATCTGGTTTTTTTAAAGGACTTTAAAACGGAAGAAGTTCCTGAAACGGGAAAAACCTTCGAAGACAATGCTTCGCTTAAAGCTTTGGGTTATGCAACTCAAACCGGTCTGCTTACGCTAGCGGAAGACTCAGGGCTTTGCTGTGATGCTCTTGATGGAGCGCCGGGTGTTTATTCGGCGCGTTTCGCAGGCGAGGGGAAAAGTGACGCGGATAACAACTCGAAACTTCTCCGTGTGCTGGGTGTGATGCCGGATAATTGCCGGGGCGCGCACTACACCTCGGCTGTCGCTGTCGCCAGGCCGGGGCAGGTGCTTAAGGTTATGACGGGAGAGGTGCACGGTATTATTCTCAAGGAACCCCGCGGCAGCGGAGGCTTTGGTTACGATCCGCTTTTTTATTATCCGGGCTACGGTAAAACGTTCGCTGAGGTAACACCGGAAATGAAACATGCGGTTTCTCACAGGGCTCACGCGCTGAAGGCTGTGAAGTCCTTTTTTGAGGAATTTCTGTCAGGCTGCAAAGCGTAATTCGCTCATTGGAAACCCGCAATACTAAATTGTGATTGAAATACGGAGCGGGTGCCATTATAGTGTCACCTCCTCACGATGGGCGGTTAGCTCAGTTGGTTAGAGCACTACCTTGACATGGTAGTGGCCACAGGTTCGAGTCCTGTACCGCCCACCATTTTTCCATAACTCAATGGATCCTCACGATTTAGCATTCAAGTTCCGCCGCTAATCGCCGTTCTTACAGCAATCAGTTGTAAGTTCTGATTATAAAAAGAGTTGAAAAAAATTCTGTATTGTGGTATTCGATTTGCTTCACAAAGGAGATTTTCATGGGAAGAGATTGGAAAAAAAGACTTAAAAGACAGCGTAGAGATGCCCGTAATGACCGTAGAAAAGCTGCGGGTCGGAAAACCAAGTAGATAATGGCCCAGACCTCGAATTTTCCTCATTTTACGTGTTGATCCGTTCCCTCCGTCTATTATGAAAACACAAGATTTGGAATCACTTCATCACCTCCGTCATTCCGCTGCGCACATTCTTGCGCAAGCGGTGCTGAAGCTTTTTCCTGAGACGAAAATCACGATTGGTCCTGCGATTAAGGAAGGTTTTTATTACGATCTCGATCGTGATACGCCTTTTACGGAAGAGGATCTTGCACGCCTTGAAGAGGAAATGTCCCGGATCGTAAAAGAAGCGCAGCCCTTTGAGCAGAAGGCGATTTCCAAAGCGGACGCTGAAGAGCTTTTCCGCAAACAGGGGCAGACCTACAAGCTTGAAATGCTCAAGGATCTTAAAGACGGTGAGATTACGATTGTCACAAACGGACCGTTTACGGATCTTTGTGAAGGCGGACATATTCAAAATACCCGCGAGCTGAAAGCTTTCAAACTTCTGACGATTGCGGGCGCTTACTGGCGCGGCGATGAGAAGAATAAGATGCTGCAGCGCATTTACGGCACCGCGTTTTTTACGCAGGATGAACTCAAGGCCCATTTGACACGGCTTGAAGAAGCCAAAAAGCGCGACCATAGAAAGCTTGGCAAGCAGCTGGATCTTTTCAGTTTTCACGACGAATCACCCGCAATGGTGTTTTTTCACGCGAAAGGCTTTTTCCTTTTTAATACCCTGATTGATTTTCTGCGTCAGAAGCTCCGCGTGCGCGGTTATGAAGAAGTGCAGGCCCCTACGGTTCTGACGGATGATTTATGGAAAAAGAGCGGGCACTATGAAAACTTTCACGACAATATGTATTTTACGAAGGCTGAAAACCGGGAATATGCCGTGAAGCCGATGAATTGTCCGGGACATGCATTGATCTATCAAACGCATCAGCACTCCTACCGGGATCTTCCGCTACGTATAGCCGAGTTCGGCAAGGTTCATCGTTATGAGCGTTCCGGCGTGACTCATGGCCTTATGCGCGTCCGGGCCTTTACTCAGGATGACGCACATCACTTTTGCACTGAGGATCAGCTGCAGGGAGAAATCGAAGCACTGATTGATTTCACGCACGAGGTTTATCAAACTTTTGGATTTGCAGATTATAAAGTAGCTGTTTCAACCCGTCCTCCGCTTGCTATGGGTTCCGATGAGGTCTGGAACAAGGCAACAGACGCGTTAAAACAAGCGCTTACCAATAAAGGGATTTCTTTTGAGGTTCATGATGGCGAAGGTGCCTTTTATGGTCCAAAAATCGAATTTGTTATTTTTGACAGCATTGGCCGTGAATGGCAGTGCGGAACGATTCAGGTCGACTTTTCCATGCCTGAACGTTTTGGCCTCGAGTACATAGCTGCGGATGGTACCCGTCAGCGTCCGGTCATGGTTCACCGCGCGATCTACGGTTCGATTGAGCGCTTCCTGGGGATTTTGATTGAGCATTACGCGGGAGCTTTCCCGGTTTGGTTGAGTCCTGTTCAAGTCAAGATCCTGACGATTTCTGAGAATCAGATTCAGGCAGGGCGTGAACTTGCGAGCCGATTACGAGCGGCTGGAGTCCGGGTTGAAGAAGATTACAGGTCTGAAAAGATCGGGTATAAAGTGCGTGAAGCTGAAACCGAGAAAGTCCCGTATTCGCTGGTTTTGGGGGATAAGGAGCTTCAATCCGGTCAAGTTGCTGTAAGAGCCCGGGGCCGAAAAGACCTTGGTTTGATGTCTCCCGATGCGTTTTTGGGCCGCATTCAAGACGAGATTAAGCAGCTCCAGTAAAAAAACAGGGTTTTCATCTTAACCGGGATGTGTTAGCATCCCGCGCTATATATAACCGTTGAGGAGGGGGATTGGACAAGACCAGCAAAAAAGTCAGAGCAAATGAGCAGATCAGAGTTCCGGAAATTCGTTTAATCGGCGCGGATGGTTCTCAGCTTGGAATTGTTCAAACGCGCGATGGTTTGAAGATGGCGCAGGATCAGGGTCTGGATCTTGTTGAGGTTGCGGCAACTGTTCGGCCTCCTGTCTGCCGGCTCATGGACCTGGGAAAGTATATCTACTCCCTCAGCAAGAAAGAAAAAGAAGCCCGTAAAAAGCAAAAAGTGATCAGCGTTAAAGAAGTCAAGATGACTCCCAAAATCGAGGATCATGACTTCCAGACGAAAATACGAAATGCGCGCAAATTTCTTGAACGCGGGGACAAAGTCAAGTTAACCGTGTTTTTCCGGGGCCGTGAAATTACCCACAAAGAAATCGGAGAGCGGCTTATCAAACGCTTCATAGAAGAAACCTCTGATATCGGGGAAGTCGAGCGCAACGACGGCCTCGAAGGCAATGCGATTCATATGTACTTTACTGCGAAGCCGATCGTCAAGAAGACGGTTTCAACTAATCCATCGGAAAAAGGATCAGACGATGCCAAAACTGAAGACTAATAAATCAATCCGCAAGCGATTCAAAGTGACTAAAAATGGGAAGGTTCTGTCTCCCAAATCGAAACGCCGGCATATGATGGCGGATCGTTCCTCAAAAATGAAACGCCAGTCCCGCGGCTGGCACCTGGTAGATAAGTCAGACGCTCACCGGGTCAAGAAATCACTGCCGTACGGCTGATCATTATTATTACACGAGTTTGAAAGGAGCTTTTCATGCCAAGATCAACAAATAACGTCGCTTCAAGAGCGCGTAGAAAAAAAGTACTTAAAAGAGCGAAGGGCTTTGTCGGCGGACGCGGAACGCTTTTCCGCACAGCCAAGGAAACTGTCAACCGCGCCCTGCGCTTTGCGACCCGTGACCGCAAAGTGCGCAAGCGTGAGTTCCGTTCACTTTGGACGGTTCGTATTAACGCGGGATGCCGTGAGCTTGGTGTAAGCTACTCACGTTTCATCAATGCTCTCAAGCTCAAGAATGTTACCCTTGACCGCAAGTCTCTCTCTGAGATCGCTGTCCGTGATGCGGCCGCTTTCAAGGAAATTGTCCAGTACGTGATGGGCGCGGCTAAAGCCAAGGCTGCAAAGTAATTTTTCATAAAGCGCCCGGCAGGCAAACCTGCCGGGCTGCTTGAACCCCGCCGGACTCCTATGGACTCGCAGCTCACACTTCTTCATGAAGAAGCCAACGACGCTCTTCGCCGGGTCAATTCCGCCGAATCTCTCGAATCATTCCGCATCACTTACCTCGGTAAAAAAGGTTCACTAACCGCTCAGATGCAGCGGCTCAAAGATCTTCCTGCTGAAGAGAAGCGTTCCTTTGGCGCAGATGTCAACCGCATCAAAACTGAGCTTGAAGCCGCTTACGTAAATAAGAAATTAGTCTTTGCTCTAGCATCACCTTCGGAATCATCCGCGCTCGATCACACGCTGCCCGGTCTTCGTCCTGCGGTGGGGCGTTTACATCCGATTACGCAGACGATCCGCGAAATCACCGCGATTTTTAACCGTTTGGGATTTGAAGTTGTTGATGGTCCGGAAATTGAAACAGAATTTCATAACTTTACCGCGCTGAACATTCCGCTCGATCATTCGTCCCGGGATGCCGTGGATACTTTCTATACGGAAAGCGGGCATTTACTGCGCTCACAGACCTCCACGGTTCAGGTGCGCACCATGAAAAGCCGTAAACCTCCGCTCAGAATTATTGCGCCGGGACGTGTCTACAGGCCTGACACAGTTGATGCGAGCCACTCCTTCATGTTTCATCAGATTGAGGGACTCATGGTCGATGGCGAAACCACTTTTGCGGATCTGAAAGGTGTTCTTTTTCTTTTTCTTCAGGAGTTCTTCGGGAAAAAGACCAAAATCCGGTTCCGTCCCCATTTTTTCCCCTTTACGGAGCCCAGCGTGGAGGTCGATATCAGTTGGGGGAACAGGGGCTGGCTCGAAATACTTGGCGCCGGCAGTGTGAATCCGAAAGTTTTTGAAGCGTCTGGTTATGACCCCAAGCTTGTTCAGGGATTTGCTTTTGGGTTGGGTGTAGAGCGAATCGCCATGCTTCGGCATGGGATTGATGATATCCGGCACTTTTATGAAAATGATTTGCGCTTTCTGGAGCAGTTCTAGATGAAGATCAGTGTTTCCTGGCTTAAGGATTTTGTGTCGCTTCGCCCTCCCATTGAGGGGATCGCGGATAAATTAACGCTCGCCGGCCTTGAAGTTAAAAGCGTAAAGCCTTCTGCGGACAAAAAGGACACTGTCTTTGAGATCGAAATCACGTCGAATCGCCCTGACTGGCTCTCCCATCTTGGAGTGGCCCGTGAAGTTGCCGCTGTTGAGTGTCTCGGGGTCAAGTTACCCGAAATCGACACACAGGCCAGCCATCAGACCGCTGCGGGCTGGAAAATCCAGCTGCGTGAACTAAAAGCCTGTCCCTATTACTCAGGTGTTTTGATCGAAGGAATCGAAATGGCCGCAACTCCTGACTTTATGCGGGAACGGCTGGAAGCCTGCGGCCTGAGACCGATTAATCTCATTGTGGATATCACCAATTATGTCCTCCTTGAGACAGGACAGCCGCTTCACGCGTTTGATGCGGATTTGCTCAAGGGAAAAGAAATTCAGATACGCTTCGCCCGTCCGAAGGAAAAATTCACGGCGATCAATGCTTCCGTGTATGAATTGGACGCGCACGATCTGGTTATTGGAGATGATCGCACTGCTGTGGCTCTCGCCGGAGTCATGGGCGGCAAGGATACGGAAGTCAGTACCCGTTCGAGAAATATTTTTCTCGAATCAGCGTATTTCCAGCCTCAGGTTGTCCGGCAAAGTTCTCGAAGGCACGCTCTTCAGAGTGATTCTTCTTACCGGTTCGAAAGACGTGTTGACCCTGAATGCGTCGACTTCGCGAGGCAGCGCGCTCTGTTCTTGATCCGTAAGTATGCCAAACCCCGATTTGTGAGCAGTGTCCTTAAAGCGGGGGATGTCCCGAAGCCCGCAGTGACCTATATTCACCTGACGGCTCAGGAAATCCGTCGTGTCCTGGGTGCTGATATAAAGGCCCACACGGTCAACTCCGTTTTGAATCGTCTCGGTCTGGAAGCCAAGCAGAAGTCCCAGGAAGTGTGGGATGTCAGCATACCGAGTTTTCGTTCTGATCTATTGACGCCCGTTGATCTCATCGAAGAAATCGCCAGAATCTACGGGTATGACCAGATTCCCGCTGTGCTGCCAGTCCGCGCGCCTGTGCCTTATGAGCCCAACCCTCTGCTGAAGGCCGAAGGGCGTCTTCGTGATTTTCTTGCTGCCTCCGGGTTATTTGAAACTATTACCTTCAGTTTGATTGGGAATACCGGGCTTTCGGAAGAAGATCTTAAAAATGCTGTCCATCTTGTTAATCCGATGCACAAAGACATGCGTTGGATGAGACCCTTTATGATTCCCAGCCTTTTGAATGTTGTGCGGAAAAATTTCGATCAAGGCGCGGAGCGGGTTCCTGTTTTTGAAATTGCGAATGTTTACCGAATGGCCGAAGATAAAAAGAAAACGGAAGAAAGTAAAACAGCCTGCGTTGCGTTAAGTGGAAAGTATCGTCCCAAGACATGGATGGATCCCGAGCGCGAGGTAACGTTTTTTGATCTTAAGGGGCTGTTGGAGTCTGCCTGTGATGTTCTTGGGGTCAAAGATATTACCTTTGATTCCGCAGCGCATAGTTTGCTGGAGCCTGGAACGGCCCAGTTTTTAAAATCGGGGGACACGGTTCTTGGTATCTTGGGGCAGGTAAAAAAAGTTCTCTCTGTGCATTGGGATATTGAGGCGCCGGTTTATGCCGCTGAAATTAATCTGGAATCCCTGATCGGAATTCAGGAGAAAGTAAAATCCTATCAACCGATGCCTCGTTATCCTTCCATGACGCGGGATCTTGCGGTTGCTGTGCCTGAATCGGTTCATGCGGGCGATATTAAAAAGCAGATTCTCAAAAGAGGGGACGGATTAATCCGTAGCGTGGAAGTTTTTGATGTTTTTCGAGGCGGTCGAATCCCTAAAGGCTACAAGAATATTGCTTACCGCGTGATTTATCAGTCTTCTGAAAAAACTCTCCTTTCTGATGATATTCAGAAAATCCACACAGCTATCGCGGATGAAATTTCCCGTCAGTTTCAGGCCACTTTTCAATCCTGATTCGAACGCTGGTTTTAAGTTCACGAACCTGTTATTCTAATCTTCTCTTGCTGACTTTTTTATAACTTGCCACTCTTGCGTGTGTTTATGGATAATTCCGACCTTTTTGAAGAGCCGCAAATTCAATCTGATTCAGGATCAGATATTCGCCAGCCTCTCGCTGCCCGCATGCGTCCCCGTTCTCTCGAGGAGGTTGTCGGGCAGGAACATCTGCTCGGGCCGGGCAAACTTCTTCGGCGAACACTGGAAGCGGATCGTCTGATGTCGGCGATTTTCTTTGGACCTCCCGGCTGCGGAAAAACCACGTTGGCGAGGCTTATCGCCAAAAGTACTCAATCAGCCTTTGCAGCCGTCAATGCTGTGACCTCGAATGTTGCCGAACTTCGCCTGATTATCGAAACTGCAAGGCGCAGAAGAAAACAGGGACGAACGGTTTTGTTTGTCGATGAAATTCACCGTTTTAATAAGGCTCAACAGGATGTTTTGATGCCTGATGTTGAAGAGGGCGTTATTATCCTTCTGGGCGCAACGACTCAGAACCCGTCCTTTTCCATCAATGGTCCGTTGCTTTCCCGCTCTCTCATTTTTGAACTCAAATCCCATGAAGATAAAGATCTTCAGCTTATTCTTGAACGTGCGCTTTCTGATCACGAACGCGGATTTGGAAAATTGAATATTTCAGCGGAGACCGGAGCGTTGCCGCACATCATCCAAAGCGCTTCAGGAGATGCTCGGCGTGCTCTCAATGCTTTAGAAATTGGCGTTCTAAGTACCCGCCCGGACGCGGCAGGTGCGTATTTCTTTTCTCTTAAGGTCGCGGAGGAGTCCTGTCAGCGGAAAGTTGTCTATCACGATAAGGATGGTGACAACCATTACGATACCATTTCTGCCTATATCAAAAGCATTCGCGGGTCGGATCCTGATGCTGCGCTTTATTGGCTGGCCAAGATGGTGCATGCGGGAGAGGATGCCCGCTTTATTATGCGGCGTCTACTGATTCTTGCGAGTGAGGACATTGGAAACGCGGATTCCAAAGCCTTGATTTTGGCGGCTTCCGGGCTGCAAACACTGGAATTTGTGGGGATGCCTGAAGGGCAGATTACTTTGGCTCATGTTACGGCTTACCTGGCAGCTGCGCCCAAAAGCAACGCCGCTTACGCCGGTTACATGTCGGCGCTGGACGATGTTAAGAACGCCCGTATACAGGAGGTTCCAAATCATCTTCGCGACAAACATTATTCAGGCGCTGAACGTCTGGGGCGCGGCGAAGGGTATGTTTATCCTCACGATGCACCGGGGCATTATGTAGAACAATCCTATATGCCTAACGTTAAAAAGTATTATCATCCTTCCAACCAGGGTGAAGAGCGGATCATCTCGGATCGTCTCCAAAAGTTAAAAACTCCTCCCGTAAAGTAGCTATCTTCTTTACTAGAAATGACTTAGATCTGAATATTAATCCATTAACGCGCATGCTATTTAATGCTATCTATAGATTAAAATATTATCTTAAAGGGTTGAAATAAGTTTTCCTGTCAGCTATCTTTCTAACAAGTGGAGAAAAGTCTGAATTATGACGCCACCGTCTTTATGAGAAAATATGAAGATCCCAAGGAGGCCCCGGGAGAGATCCTGGTGACAAAAATATGAGCAAACTAAGAGTCTCGACCCGTGAAATTGGCAGCGTTTGCGTTTTTGATCTTGAGGGAGTGCCGACTCAGGAAACACTGGAAGAGGTTGCGTCTAAAATCCAGCGCAATATCCGCCGGCATCGCCTTCAGAGAGTGATTCTTAATCTGCAGGGAATGGGGGACCTTGATGCTCTCGGTCTGAGAAAGCTTTTGGCCGCCTGCATCAGGCCTCAGAAAAGCCTGATATTCGGGGCTTCTCGTGAGATCCGCCTCAGTCTTGAGGAGACATACGTTCCCAAAAATGTTCATATTTGCGACTCCGAAAAAGAAGTTGCGGAGGATTTCGGGCCTTTCCTTCTGGAACGCGAAAAAGAGAAGGAGTTTGCTGTTGATGAAAAGCCTGAGAATTCCCTGGGGGCTCGAGTTGAAAGACGGCGCAGCAAACGTATGCATGTCGCGATTCCAGTCGAGCTCAGACTTAAGCTGAATAACGGGGAAGTGCTTGCGACCCGGGCTATCGCGACCAACATAAGTGAGGGCGGCATGTTTACCGAATATCTGGATCTGGAAGTTGCCTCGAACATCGACGCAATGAATGTTGAAGGGTTGACTGCCGAGATCCGAATCTTTTCCAGCGCCAACTTTCCGGAAGAATACACCCTACAGGGACGCATTAACCGTAAAGAGTTGAGGAAAAAGCAGTTAGGTCTTGCCATTGAATTTCTTGGGGGGCCTGATTTCTAATCATTTGAGGTCTTGCCAAGTGCTGAACTCGCATTAAACCTGCCAGGGACGGGGTAAAAAGACCCGCTCCCGGATAATTATCCTTCGCAGACTATTCTGCATATTTTCACTTTATAGCGATAAGTTGACACCCCATAATCCACGTGTTTTAATACACGTCACGAGAGACGCGCGTCTCTTCTCACCTACAGAGGTTCCCGGCCTCAAATCCCACTGGCTGGGAGCCTCTTTTTTTTGGGAGAGCTGGACGGCTGAAACTTTTAACGGAGTTTGACGATGGAACCCATTAAAGATATCCGCATCACAGAAAAAAAAGTTGACGAGAGCTGGAAAGAGCAGATTGAGCGAGATCGAACACGTCTGGCGCCCGAGCCCCCTTTACCTGCGCCGTCAGCAAGCAATCCTAAAACTTCTGCGCCTCGTTCCGCTCAAGATAACGCAGTAACCTCCGCTGAGCTTCTCAATCTGATCAATACACTTGCCTACCAGGCTCTTTTGCATCTTGGGGAAATACCTGAGGCTCAGGGTGTTGAGGTCAATCTTGAGGCGGCCCGGGAAGCCATTGAGCTTCTGCGCGCGCTGCAGCTCAAAACACAGGGGAATCTCAGCCAGCAGGAAAGCACCATTCTCAATGCTCTTCTTCCCGAACTCCAGATGAAATTCACGCAGCACGCATGAAGAAAATTTTATCGAGCTCAGCAGTGCGGGTGATCATCAGTCTTCTGGCTGTTGGGCTCGTTGTCTATTTTCTTCATGACAAACTTGGAGAAGCTGTTCGCATTCTAACGACAGAGGTTAACTGGTCGTGGTTTGCGGCTGCCTTAGCAGCTTATACAGCTGTTCAGGCCGTGATGGCTGTTCGGCTTTGGAGAATATTCAAAATTCAAGGGGTTGATGTTTCTTACGGCACAACCCTGTATCTATGCATTGTGGGCCTCTTTTTTAATCTTTTTCTTCCTTCGGCTGTTGGCGGTGATGTCGCGAAAATTTATTACGCCTATAAGCATTCCGGAAAAAAGATAGCATCAACAACTTCCGTGATTCTCGATCGGCTTCTGGGCCTGATTGCCATCATGATCATTGCTATGACGGCGATGTTTTTCTACCACAAGGAATTCGAAGACCCTCGAGTTTCTTATGTCTTTTATTTTTTTCTCTCGGCAATTGCTGCTGTGACGATTTTCTTTGGAAGCCGAAGATTTGCCAGGTCGTTTAAATGGCTGAGTTTTCTTATCCCGTCAGCCGCATTGAAACAAAAGCTTTCCGAGCTTTATCACGCACTCTATGCCTGTAAAAATCATGTTCCGACGTTAATTATATGCCTGCTAATCTCCTTATTGGGTCAAAGTCTCGTAATTGTTTCGACTTTTTGGCTCGCTGAAGGGCTTGGAGCTGACGTGCCCGTGGGGGTTTACTTTGTTATTATCCCGCTGGTTTCTATTTTATCGATGGCGCCCTCACTTGGCGGCTTGGGCGTAAGGGAGGCTGGTTCCGTCTATTTTTTCTCGCATTACATGGATCCGGAAAGAGCTCTCGCTTTGTCGCTTCTTGTAGATTTTCTTATTTACGGCTTTGGATTTCTATCGGGACTTTGGTATGCTTTTGCCGGCGGACTTAAAGCTCAAACACTTCATGATATCGAAGCTGTTCAGCAGGGGGGATCAACCGCATGAAAAAAAGCGTTCTTGTTATTCACGGACCCAATCTTCAGCTCTTGGGACAACGAGAAGTTGAAATTTACGGGAAACTCACGCTGAAGGAGATTAATGAATCCCTGGCATCAGAAGCCAAAGGGTTGAAACTACAGGTGGATTTTTTTCAATCCAACCACGAAGGAGAGCTTCTGGATATCATTGGCACGGCCCGTAAAAAGTATGGAGCTATTGTCATTAATCCGGCGGCCTATACGCATACCAGCATTGCTTTGAGAGATGCCCTTCTTGCATGCGCTCTTCCCTGCGTGGAAGTTCATTTATCCAACATTCATAAAAGAGAAGAGTTTCGCCGAAATTCGGTCACAGCACCTGCATGCGTCGGGTTAATCTCGGGTTTTGGCAAGCAAAGTTATGTTTTAGGACTTAGGGCAGCTGCCACGCTCCTCTAACTGGCTTTCACTCTTGAAAATAATTTTTTTTGACGAGCACCTGTAAAGTCATTAGTATAAACGGTTATATCCGGCTGGCACAGAGTCAGTTCCATAATGAGTACCTATCTTCGTCATAATGATTTTTCTTAAGCAAGTCCCAACAGGGGAAAAGCGATGAACATTAAGGAAATTAAAGAAATTCTTGTTTTGATGAAAGAAAACGATCTTTGCGAAATCGAGATCGAAAAAGAAGGTATCAAGCTCAAGCTGAAGAAAGAGGCCTCAGGTAATTTCGTAACGGAGCCTGTGGTTCATTCTGTTCGCTCTGCGGTTCGTTCAGCCCAGGCTGCCCAAGAGAGCCTCCCGGCTTCCGCGCCCGCTGCTGCGCCCGCTGCGGGCGGAACTCAAATCAAATCTCCGATGGTGGGTACCTTTTATGCTTCGCCGGCGCCAGATCAGCCGGCGTATATTTCTGTCGGGCAGACTGTTAAGCCCGGAGATGTGCTTTGCATCATTGAAGCGATGAAACTTATGAATGAAATCAAGTCCGATATCGGCGGCGTCATTGAAGAAATTCTCGTAAAGAACGGAGAGCCTCTCGAATTTGACCAGCCGTTATTCCGGGTCCGAAAGACATCCTAAAGCCGCCTTTTTTTAAACCTTTCTTCTGAATCTGACCAAAATGACGGGACTCTATGTTTCATAAAATCCTGATTGCCAATCGAGGGGAAGTAGCCGTCCGGATCATCCGGGCTTGCCGTGATATGGGGATTCGCACCGTGGCAGTGTTTTCCAAAGCTGATCGGGAATCCTTGCATGTTAAACTCGCGGACGAAGCTATCTGCATCGGTGAAGCGCCTTCCAGCCAGAGCTATCTCAACATTCCCGCATTAATCTCTGCTGCGGAAATCGCGGATGTTGAAGCGATTCACCCCGGATACGGATTTCTCTCAGAAAATGCCCATTTCGCTGAAATCTGCGAATCTTGTCAAATCAAGTTTATTGGGCCCAAACCCAATTCCATTCGTATGGCGGGGCACAAATCGATTGCACGTGAAGAAATGCGCAAGGCCGGCGTTCCGATCATCCCTGGAAGCCAAGGCGGCGTCAAAGATCAGGAAGAAGCTTTACGTCTCGCAAAAAAAATTGGCTACCCGGTCATGGTGAAGGCTGCTGCTGGAGGCGGAGGCAAAGGGATCAAGCCCGCGCATAACGACGGTAAATTGATTAGTGCTTTCTTAACCGCGCAGACGGAAGCGGAAGCCGCTTTCGGCAACAAAGAAGTCTACATCGAAAAGCTCGTTAAAAACCCGCGGCACATCGAAGTTCAGATTATTGCGGACAGTAAGGGAAATGTTGTTCACCTGGGTGAGCGTGACTGCTCCGTTCAGCGCCGTCATCAGAAACTTATCGAAGAGGCGCCCGCTGTGGGTTTTGATGCCAAGCTGCGCAAAAAAATCGGTGACGCGGCCATTAAGGCCGCAAAAGCTTTTAAGTATGAAAATGCCGGCACAGTCGAGTTTCTTGTGGATGAAGACCAGAATTTTTACTTTATGGAAATCAATACCCGTCTTCAGGTCGAGCATCCAGTTACGGAAATGATCACAGGGATCGATATCGTGAAAGAACAGATCCGTATCGCTGCTGGAGAGAAGTTGAGTTTTACTCAGGACAAGGTGGAATTCAGAGGGCATGCTATTGAATGCCGCATCAACGCTGAAGATCCTGACAATGATTTCCGTCCTTCCCCAGGCAAAATCGACACGTGGATTGTTCCAGGCGGCCCGAATGTCCGCATTGATAGTCAAGGATATGCAGGGTACTCGATTCCTCCTTATTACGATTCTATGATTGCTAAGTTCATTGCTCATGGAAAAGATCGTCATGAAGCTATTCAGATTATGCTGAGGGCTTTAAAGGAAACGACCATCGGCCCCATCAAAACGACGGTGCCGATACACGAGAAGATCCTCAATCGCCCGCGGTTCAGGCAGGGGGCTGTAAGCACTAATTTCATTGAAACACATCTTCTGGATCACGACAAAACCAAGCACCACGAAAAGAAAGCTTAATCGCGGGTATGAAAGTCGTTAATGTTTTTGCCCAGATTTTTGCAATCTTTGCTTTTTTGACTCTTGGCAGTCTTTTTATGATTGTCGCGCTTCATGTACTGAGTCTGGAAGATGCTCTTTATAAAATCCGTGAGGTTTATCAAAACCCGGTTCAGTCAGTGCATCTGGGTTTTATTGGGGTTTTATTCATTGCTGTTGGCTTGATTTTCTCCCGGATGCTTGTAAAAAAAGGCCGCGAATCTGACGCTATTATTTACCAGGGGGAAACAGGTCCCATGATTATTTCGGTTAGCGCTATAGAAGACGTGATGAAGAAAGTGCTGAAGAAATTTCATATGGTCAAGGAATGGAAGGCGAAAACCCTGATCCACGGCAAGGATCTTGAAATCAAGCTCAGGCTGGTTCTTTGGTCGGGCGGCGGCGTCCCCAAGCTTCTTGCGGAAATTCAAGATGAAATTGGAGACCGTCTCAGAAAAATGCTGGGTTCGGAAAATCGCTTTGAAATTCTTTGCGACGTTCAAAAAATCGAAGACCACGACAACGAGCTGCAGAATCAAGAAGATCAAAAAGGTAACGAAATCACTGTATAGTTTTAATCTCATCTAGGAGGATGGAAGTTATGACGCAGATTGGTGTGTTGACCGGCGGGGGAGATTGCCCTGGACTGAATGCTGTTATTCGCGCGGTAGTAAAAACAGCTCAGCAATACAATTGGAAAACGCTGGGATTCCGTTATGGTTGGCGCGGTATGATTGAGAACGATTTTATCGTGCTTGATCAGAACTCTGTTTCTGGAATTCTTCCCAAAGGCGGAACAATTCTCGGTACCTCCCGCACGAATCCTTGCAAGAAAACAGATTCTATCGCTAAAGTGAAAGAAACGATGGCGAAGAACAATCTTACAGCCCTTATTGCGATTGGCGGTGAAGACACTCTTGGAGCTGCCAATAAGCTGCACAAAGAAGGCATTAAAGTCATTGGCGTTCCCAAGACGATTGATAACGATTTGAACGCGACGGATTACACTTTTGGATTTGATACAGCTGTTAATATTGCGACGGAGTGTATTGACCGCTTGCACACAACGGCTGAATCCCACAACCGCGTTATGGTCTGTGAAATTATGGGGCGTCATGCCGGCTGGATCGCCTTGGAAGCGGGCATCGCAGGCGGCGCGGATGTGATTTTGATTCCGGAAGTTCCCATCGATGTGGATCAGGTTTGTGAGCTTATCCGCAAGCGTCATGCCCGCGGCAAAACTTTCAGTATTGTGGCTGTTGCGGAAGGTGCCGTCATGCAGGATCAAAACGTTGTTATGGAAGAAAAGCTGGATGCCTTCGGTCATGTGCGTTTAGGCGGAATCGGAAACCTTTTGGGAGACCTGATCGAAAAGAAAACAGGTTTTGAAACCCGGGTAACGGTTCTGGGCCATATTCAGCGAGGCGGGACACCGACTGCTTTTGACCGCGTTCTCGGTACACGCTTTGGCGTGAAAGCTGTAGAACTTGTGAAGTCTGAAAAGTTCGGTCACATGGTCAGCCTTCAGGGCCGAAATGTTGTCGACGTGAGCCTCGAAGAAGCGGTGGGCAAACTGAAGACCGTTCCGCCTGATTTCTACGAAATGGCCAAGATTTTCTTCGGTTAATCGAATGAGAGATTCTTTTAGCTCTATCATTCAGCATCATCGCGATGCCGTCGAAAAAAGTTTTTCGCCCGATCAGTTGAAAGTCCTTGAGACTGTCGCGGAAGCGATTCTCAAGGCTTTCAGAAACGGCGGGAAGCTTTTGCTTTGCGGCAACGGGGGAAGTGCTGCGGATTGTCAGCATATCGCTGCGGAATTTATCGCGCGCTTTATGCTTGAGCGTAAGAGTCTTCCGGCGATTGCTTTGACAACTGACACATCGATCCTGACAGCTCTTGCGAACGACTATAGTTATGACCGTGTTTTTTCCAGGCAGGTTGAGGGGCTGGGAGCACCTGGCGATGTCCTCATAGGACTCTCCACAAGCGGCAATTCCAAGAATGTGCTTGAGGCCGTGCATACCGCCAAAGCTCAGGGGCTTGTGACTGTGGGTTTTACAGGGGGGACGGGCGGTGAGCTCGCGAAACTTTGCGATATTGTTTTTTTCGCCCGTACTCCTATGACACCTCACATACAGGAAATTCACATCACATCCCTTCACGCGGTCTCCGAGGTTGTTGAAAAAATCCTCTTCGCTTCATGAGTGCATCAAAAGAGCTCTCCCTGAGCGCGCTTCGAAAAGTCTCTGCGGAACTTCATCGAAAAAAAAAGCGCATTGTTTTTACTAACGGTGCTTTTGATATTCTGCATGCGGGCCACGTTCAGTACCTCGAGAAGGCAAGATCTCTCGGCGATGTTCTCATTCTGGGTGTGAATACAGATGCTTCCGTGCGCGCGTATAAAGGTCCCCACCGCCCCGTAAACTCACAGGCCGACAGGATCCGCTTATTGACGGCATTGACTTGTGTTGATTATGCGGTTCTTTTCTCAGAGCCTACACCCTTAAATCTGATTAATGCCTTTAAACCCGATGTGCTTGTAAAAGGGGCGGATTGGAAGTCTGGCGATATTGTCGGTGCCCGGGAAGTTCTGTCGTGGGGAGGAAAGATTCGCAGGATCACCTTCTTGAAGGGAAGATCGACAACGAATGTTATCGAGAAAATCCTCGCTCACCCGGAAGCCGGACTCAAGATTAATACGCAGGTGTCCGATTGGCGTGAACAGTCCTTTAGAGATTTCAGACTGTATGCCGTTTCTGATCTCAGGCCGGGTTTTTCGAATAAGGAATTTCTCAGCAAGGTTGAGGCCGTTTATGACGGCGGTGCGGATATTGTTCAATTGAGAGGTCATGGTGTCGCTGATGATGTTTTGTTTGCTGCGGGGACTGGCGTTAAAAAAATTGCGGAGAAAAGAAAAAAACTTTTCTTTGTGAATGACCGACTTGACCTGGCGCTTGCCACGGGCGCGCATGGCCTCCATGTTGGTCAGAATGATTTACCCGTTTATCAGTTGCGCAGCATCATTAAACGCGCAGGACAAAAGATATTTCTTGGGAAATCGACCCATAGTTTAAAACAGGCTTTGATCGCTTCGGAAGAAGGCCTGGATTACATCGGTGTGGGGCCTGTGTTTTCTACCCCAACCAAGCCGAATTACAAGGCTGTTGGTTTGAGTTTGGTCCGCCAGGCGGCTCAAAAAATTAAATGTCCCTTTGTCGCTATCGGGGGAATCAATCTTGATAATCTTGATGAGGTTCTTAATGCCGGCGCAAGCCGTGTCGCTGCCGTCCGGGCAATTTTTGAAGCCCGCGATCCCAAAGCCACAGCGCGCCGTTTCACAGAAAGGATAAGAAGTTATGCAGGCTAATTTGACTGGACAGCAAAATCCTCTTGTTGTCGTGGGGACTGTGGCAATCGATTCGATAAAGACGCCTTTCGGCGAACAAGAGAAGGTCTTTGGAGGCTCAGCGTCCTATTTTTCTTATGCCGCGAGTTTCTTTAATCAGGTAGCGCTGGTGGGTGTTGTCGGGCAGGATTTTCCTGAAGAGTATCGCGCGGTTCTTCAAGAGCGTCCGATCGACTTGTCGAACTTAAAGACTGTCTCGGGGAAGACTTTTGCCTGGAAAGGTTTCTATGAAAACGACATGAATTCAGCAAAAACGCTTGAGACACACCTTAATGTTCTCGCTTCCTTTGATCCTGAAATGGAGCTCAAACAGGATCCTGAGTTCGTGTTTCTCGCCAATATCGATCCCGTACTTCAATTGAAAGTGCTTGATCAGCTGCCTAAGTCAAAGCTGCGTTTTACGGCATGCGATACAATGAACTATTGGATCAGCAGCAAGAAAGAGGATTTGCTGCGTGTTCTCGCTCGCGTTGACGGTTTTGTTCTGAATGACGCCGAAGCCCGCCAGTTGACAGGGGAACCGAATCTTGTGCGTGCCGCTCAAATTATCCGTGGTTACGGGCCTGGGCACGTTATTATCAAGAAAGGCGAGCACGGAGTGCTTGTCTTTGCCCAGAATCGGTTTTTTGCGCTGCCTGCATATCCTTTGGAAACCGTTTTTGACCCAACGGGAGCCGGCGATAGTTTTGCCGGCGGCTTAATGGGGTATCTGGCTTTGACGAAAGATACGGGGTTCGACAACCTTAAAAAAGCGGCAGCCTATGGAACGATCATTGCTTCGTTTGCGGTAGAAGAATTCGGGCTTGAAAAGCTTCGGAAGATATCGCGTAAGCATCTGGATGAGCGGCTTGAAGTTTTTCGTCAGATCAGTGTTTTTTAATCTGAAAAACTGTTTTCCAATTAATTCAAGCCTGTGTAAAATGAGTTTCATGCGGGATTAGCATAGTGGTAATGTCCCAGCTTCCCAAGCTGGTCAGACGGGTTCGATTCCCGTATCCCGCTCCATTTATTTTTAAGGGAATCGAAGGTTCCCGAAGTGAAGGCCGTCAAGGCCGAGCGGAGTGCCGGAAGCACTAGGCTTCCGGCCGTATCGCGCTCCATTCATTTTCAATGGAATCGAAGATTCCCGAAGTAAAAGCCGTCAAGGCTGAACGGAGTCCCTGAAGCACCGGGCTTCCGGCCGTATCCCGCTCCTTTCGCTTTTAATGGAATCAGGATTCCTGAAACATAGTTTCTTGAAATGAAGGCCATCGTGCCGGCCGGAATGTCAGAAACGCTGGGCTTCCCAAAGTATTTTGTTCCAAAAATTTTAAAAGGATCTCACTTCTCTGTATGGCCCTTCCTGATTCTTCCGATCTTGATCTCTCTCAATTGATGAAGGCGGTTCTTGGAGTCGCTGAAGAAGCAAGTTCTGCAATTCTCGAGGTTTACCGTGAAGAAAATCTCGGCGTCACCTATAAAGCAGATGAGTCTCCGCTTACCTTGGCGGACAAGCGATCGCATGAACTTATTGAAAACCGTCTGTCGCTTTTGACGCCCGCCATTCCAGTCGTTTCTGAGGAATCTGAAACGCCTTCATGGGAAATCCGTAAGCATTGGCAGGATTTCTGGCTCATCGATCCTCTAGACGGTACAAAGGAGTTTGTCAGCCGCAACGGAGAGTTCACTGTAAATATTGCCCTTTTAAAAAATCTTAAACCTGTTCTTGGAGTGATGTTGGCGCCTGCGCTGCAAATTGCTTACTACGCTTATCATGGCGGCGGAGCTTTTAAAAGGAATCCCCATGGGGACGTCCAGAAGATTAAAGTAAGCGATTACCGATCCGGATTAGTTGTGGCAGCGAGCCGGTCCCATGATCGGGATAAAATGGACGCGCTTTTAAAGACCTGGGGGGCGACTCAGGTTTTGAATGTAGGCAGCGCTCTAAAAATGGGTCTCGTTGCAGAGGGAACAGCGCATGTCTATCCTCGTATGGGTCCGACGATGGAATGGGATACCGCTGCCGCTCACTGCATTCTCCAGGAAGCGGGCGGAACACTCCGTCTCTGGGATGGCTCGGAACTTCGCTACAACAAAGCAGATCTCTTGAATCCAGGCTTCGTCTGTTTTGGGAATCCTGCCTTTCCCGGTGTTTTCCACAAGATGTAACTCCTTATTATTATTGATTTTAAAGTATTCTTTTAAGCTTCCATTCCCACCTCTTGAAAAAACGAAAAAGCATACTATAGTTTAATCAAGTGATTAATTGATAGTATTTGATAGTTTCAACACAGGAGGCGAATGAGAATGGGTAAAGAAAACAAAGCTGAAGAAGCGCCGGAAACAATCCCCCATCAGAGCAAAGAAGGGCGAAGCCATCCGAAGATCAGCCGCTTAAGTCTGGCTGAAATTGAACAGGAGCTTGAACGGGTCCAGAAGCACATGGGCGGTCTTACATCCAAACACGCACAGTTCCTGCTTGAGCAAAGACATCACTTAATTCAGCACGCCTCACATCCGGCACAGCTTAAGAAAGCTGCTTGAGCATCGCATGAGCCGTAATAAGCGCGCCAAGGATGACCGGGTCGCAGAAGATCTCGTTAAATTCATCAAAGATCATTCGGCGCCGCAAGACGATCTCAGATCCTTTTTTGAAGTGGAGACGGATCGTCTTGCGGTTCCCAGGTTCCGCCTCTGCGTTGCGATTTTATTCCTGCTGTTCGTCATTTCTTTTCTTTTGGATACTTTGTCTAAGGGCGATTTCACACTCACGCTTGCGTCAAAGGTCCGAGCTGCCTCTTCAGGTGTCCTGCTCTTTTTCTGCGCCCTCAGTTTTTTGCCGCAGTTCCGAAAAAGCTGTTATGCCTTTACGGTGATGCTCGCTGTCGCTGTCGGTGCTGCAACCGCATTAATTCAGCTGAACGGTTCTCCGACCAGTGTTGATCACATGGGCACTTACACGCTCTTTTTTATCATGATGGGGTTCTTGATGCCCTGGGGCGGGTTTGCTACAGCGGGGATATGTTTTTCCATATACCTTTTCTATCCTTTGGGGCTTCTTCTGCTGGGAGAGTCCGTCGAGCCTGAATGGATGATTAAATCGAATATGTTTCTCGGTATTTATATTACTGTGGCCGTCATTGCGGCGCATATGAACGAGGGGATGAGGTTCAAGGAGTTTGCCCTTAAAAAGCGCATGGAAGGCGAAAACCGTCTTTTGCAGGACTACCAGGTCAGACTCAAAAGAGCTTACGAGAGAATGGAAAACCTGGCTCTGATTGACACTTTGAGCGGGGCTTTTAACCGTAGCTATCTGACACGGTGGCTTGCGACAGATGTTTATAAGGATAAGAACTGCCAGGACTATTTTTCGATCATTATGTTCGATGTGGATGGCTTCAAAACCATCAACGACAAGGCTGGCCATCTTCAAGGTGACCGGATTCTTCAGCTCGTGACTCAAAACGTAAAGGACACTGTGACCAGCCAGGCTCTGGTGTTTCGCTATGGGGGCGACGAATTTTGTGTTTGTTTACCCGGAGTTGAACTTTATGAAGCCACGCTTGTCGCCGAGAGGCTGCGCCAGTTTATGGAAATGGATCCCAATCTCTATGTGGCGCTGCCTTCGGGCGAAGGTTTTCATATCACAATCAGTATTGGTGTTACTATGGAAACAGCAGCACGCTCGATCGACTCGGATTTTTTGATTAAGTGGGTTGACGCCGCTTTGCTTGAGTCAAAGAGACAAGGCAGGAACTGTATCCACATATTTGATCCCGAAGACCGAAAAATCGCAAGTCTGGAAGAGTGGCAGAAGGCAAGGGAAGAGAAGAAAACGACTGGAGCTGGCGGGGAGGATTGAACTCCCGACCTACGGTTTACGAAACCGTTGCTCTACCAGCTGAGCTACGCCAGCACCATCAAGGCAAGAAAGATCGGTATTATAGCAAACGGCGATTATCCTCCAAGCCTTATTTCAAGAAACCTTCAAAAGTTACCCTGACCCTTGAGATAGTACGCGCCCAGGATGGTTTTAGCATCGACGATAGTATGCTTTGCAATCATCGCGAGAATCTGCCCGGGTGAAAATGTTTTCATTTCGATCTCCTCATCTTCATCGTGCGGTCTTTTGCGCGGGATCATCTTGTCAGCCAGATAAAGGTGCATGACTTCACTTGAAATCCCCGGCGAAGGGTAAAAGTTGAGGAGTTTTTTCAGCCGGCGGGGATGATAACCAATTTCTTCGGAAAGCTCCCGCGCCGCTGCCTGTCTTAAATTTTCTTTGATTTCCAGCCCTCCGGCCGGAAACTCCCACAAGTCGCATCTTGCGGCAAAGCGAAACTGACGGATCAAACCGTAACGCCCGTCTTCAAAACGGGGGATAATGACTACCGAGCCGGGGTGTTCGATGATTTGTCTTGAGAGTGTCCGCCCTGAAGTCAGGCGAACAAGGCAGTCAACCAAATGAATCGGACCTTTTGAAAATACGACTTTTCTTTGTTTGACGCGATACTTTTCCTTTTTCATGCGGGAAACCTTTCAACCAGATGATGACTAGCGTTTTCTGCGAAGATGAGAGGGAAGGATTTTAAGAAGATCCCGGTATTTGGCAACGGTTCTGCGGGCAATCATAATACCGTCACCCTTCATTTTCTCCACTATTTCCTGATCACTCAGAGGGTGTTCAGTATCCTCTGAGTGAATTAGTGTTTTGATTTTCATCATGATGCTTTTTTGTGATTCCGCTTCGCCTGTGGTTGTTTCGAGCTTGGAGGAAAAGAAGCTTCTGTAAGGGATTGTACCTTGAGGGGTTTGAATGTGCTTGCCGCTGATGGCCCGGCTCACCGTTGACTCATGAATGCCCAGGTTGGCGGCGATATCTTTCAGTCTAAGAGGTCTTAAATGTGAGAAACCTTTCTCAAAAAACTCCGCCTGCTCTTTGACCAATTCATCCGTGATGCCATGCAAGGTGGATTTTCTCTGCTGGATGGCTTTGATGAAATCCATCGCTGCCTGCAGTTTTTCTTTTAAAAAGACTTTTGTTTTCTCATCGAGGTCTTTTTTCTTCAGCATATTTCTATAGTAGGAATTAACCCTTAATTCTGGCACCTTTTCGTTAACGATTTCAATCTTAAGCCGAGGATTTCCATTTTCGTTTAATGTTACAATCGCGTCAGGCGTAATCGCAATAGCCTCTTCTGCATAGAAGCTTCTTCCGGGCCTGGGTTCCAGTCTCATAATAAGATCCGCTGCCTTGCGGATTTTTTCAATCTCGCATCCGATTAGCTTTGCGAGCTGCGTCCAATCTCTTTTTTCCAAAAGCGGCAGGTGGCCCGTTATGATTTTTTTTGCAGTCTCCGCTTCCGGGCCGTCTTTGCGTTCGAGTTGAAGTAGCAGGGCTTCCTGCAATGTCCTGGCAGCAATCCCGGGAGGTTCGAGCTGCTGTGTTTTTTTCAACGCTGCGGCAACGGCTGCTTCAGAAACTTGGCAGGCTTCGGCAATCTCGGTTAGAGTGGCTTGCAGAAATCCCTGTTCGTCGAGGTTTCCAATAATTTCTTCGGCGATTTTTGTTTCTTCGGGGGTAAAGTCAAGAAAGCGGATCTGCCATAAAAGATAATCCGACAACGCTTCTGGTTTGGTTAAAAGCCCCTGTTGATAATCTTTGTTTTTCTGGAGGTCGTCAATGTCTTCATGGCGGCTGTCGCCGTAGGAGTTAAAGCTTTCATCTTGCGACCAATCCGGAAGATCCTCAAAGCTTTCACCCGGGCGAACTTCTTCCGCTGAGGGTTTTGGATTGTCAGCTGCTGTCGAGTCTTCCGGGAGGGTGCTGATAGTAATGTCGTCTGCCGCGTCTGGAGCTTTCTCTTCCAGCAAAGGGTTCTCTACAAGTTCAGACTCTACGGCCTGGGAAAGCTCGGCGATGGGGAGTTGCAGCAGCCGCAGATACTGCCGGATCTGGGGCGAGAGAATTAATTTCTGAGTCTGGTGCTGAAACAGGCGGTGTTCCATACAAAAACCATACCATGATTTTTTTTTGTTGTAAAGGCTTCCAAATGAGGGGGTTATAAAGAGATTGACACTGGGACTCGGTTTTTTTTATAATGCCACGTTTTTTACGGAAATCATACATGCCCAAAGCCGACACCTTCCGGCCCGAATCCCAGAAAGAATCTATGGCCGCTGAAGAAGAGAAAAATCCCGATATGAATGTAGAAGCACCGTTACAGGCCGTTACCAGCGGTTTGAAAAAGAAAAGCATTCCCGCAGGGCTTTGGACAAAGTGTCCGAGTTGCTCAAACGTAATGTTCAATAAGTCGCTTCGGGAGAATCTGCTGGTGTGTCAGAAGTGCGATTATCATTTTATTATGGGTGCTCAGGACCGGATAAATCACATTCTGGATCCCAAATCATTCAAAGAAATAAACTCGGATCTTTCTTCGTTGGATCCTTTAGGTTTTGAAGGAACGAAATCATATCTCGATAAGCTTAAGCAGGATCAAAAAAAGACAGGTCTCAAAGAAGCTTGTGTTACGGGTGAGGGTAAGATTCAGGGCGTTACGGTGGCTTTTGGTGTAACCGACTCCCGCTTCATCATGGGGTCTATGGGATCTGTTGTGGGTGAAAAGATTACCCGCCTTGTCGAATATGCGACCGAAAAAAAACTTCCCCTCATTATTGTTTCGGGATCTGGCGGCGGCGCGCGTATGTATGAAGGTGCTTTGAGTCTAATGCAGATGGCGAAAACATCTGTTGCTCTGGCTCGTTTTCAGAGGGGAAGCCGTCCTTACATTTCAATTCTTACCAACCCCACGATGGGCGGAGTTATGGCAAGTTTTTCGTCGCTTGGGGATATCATTATGGCGGAACCCAAAGCTCTAATTGGCTTCGCCGGTCCGCGGGTCATTGAACAGACGATTCGTCAGAAGTTACCCAGTGATTTTCAAACGTCGGAATTTCTTCTTCAGCACGGCATGATTGATATGGTTGTAGCTCGAAGAAGTTTGCGCGAGTCCCTCTTTAAAATTCTTGATTGCGTACTCTAAGATCACCATATAAAGGAGAATCCCTTTGGCAACGGTCGTAATAAAAAATCTTTCAAAAGTGTATGGCACTAATGCTCCCGCTGTCGACAAGGTCAACCTTGAGATCAAGGATAAAGAGTTTATGGTTTTTGTCGGTCCGTCCGGCTGCGGTAAATCAACAACTTTGCGGATGATTGCCGGACTTGAAGAGATAAGCTCGGGGGAAGTTTACATTGATGGGAATCTTGTGAACGATGTTCCTGCCAAAAACCGTGATCTGGCCATGGTTTTTCAGAATTATGCACTCTATCCGCATATGTCTGTCTACGAGAATCTGGCTTTTGCGCTCAAACTGCGCAAGTACCCGAATAAAGAGATCGAGCGGCGTGTTATGGAAGCTGCTGAAATTCTTGGTCTGGCTGAGATGCTTAAGCGCAAGCCCAAGGAATTGTCCGGCGGTGAACGCCAGAGAGTCGCTGTCGGCCGTGCGATTGTCCGTAAGCCTAAAGTCTTTCTTTTTGACGAGCCCCTGAGCAATCTCGATGCTAAACTCCGCATCCAGATGCGCAAGGAAATCCACAAACTTCATAATCGTCTGCAGTGCACAATGATCTATGTTACGCACGATCAGGTCGAAGCTCTGACACTTGGTGATCGGATTGTTGTGATGCGGGGCGGGCATATTCTGCAAGTCGCTGATCCCGTGAGTCTTTACGAAAACCCTGCAAACCGCTTCGTTGCCGGCTTCATAGGATCTCCACCGATGAACTTTCTGCAGGGTAAGGTTGTGAAGGAACAGAACGACTACTTTTTCCAGGATAAAGGTTTGAAGCTACGCCTTCTTCCTCAGTCCTACAGTCAGATTGTTCCGTACCGCGACAAGGAAGTTATTCTGGGTATTCGTCCTGAGGATATTTACGACAAGATTTTCGCTCAAGACGCGAGACCGGAATTTACGGTAACTTCAACAGTTGATGTTGTTGAACCTATGGGCTCGGAAATCTACCTTTATCTCAACTGCGGACGAAACAGCTTTGTGGCAAGAGTTTCAAACCAGGATACCGCTTCAGTGAACCAGGATCTGCAGGTGGTTTTTGATATGAGTAAAGCTCATTTTTTTGATCCTGCAACGGATAAAGCTATCATCTAAGATGGCTATGGGTTCCACAACCCGCCGTCATGTCAGTCTGATCCTTGCGCTGGTGTTGTCTTTTGTCCTGACGCATCAAATTATCTATTCACTTTCCTTTCTGGAAAGTACGCTCATTCCTGAAGTTTATCTTCGCAGATGCTTTCTCGCTCTGGCTGGATTCCTATTCCCTATTCTTGGAGGCTGGATTGCTTTCCGCATCATAGGAGGAGGTCTTTTTGCCTGCTTCGCCGCTGTGCTTGTTTTTTTTGTTTACGGGGTTTCAGAATCCCCCATTGTGGTGTGGTTTCTCGGAGCTTACGCGTTACTTTGTCTTCTGCTGTACCGCATGGATGAAAACTTCGAGAATCAAATTGCGGGGCTTATGGTTGACCGTGAAAAATTTCAAAATGAGCGCAATGATCTAGAAGTCTCTTATAAGGTCAAAGGGGAGGGGATCAGTATCCTCTTCGAGAAATACTCCACTTATTATAATCTGCGAAAACTCGCAGAGGAGCTCGCGACAACCATGCTTGTCAGCGAGCTTAGCAAGATGGTTGTTGAGAGGACCAGTGATTTTATTCCTCGCGGGGATATCACGCTTTTAAGCCTAGCCGACCCGGAAGGAAAAAATCTTTCCGTTATCGCTTCAAAAAAGAGTCAGAAAAATACTGCCATCACAGCAAAGCAGGGCGATCTCTTCGATCAATGGTCAATCAAAAATCGTAAGAGATTTATTGTGGCTGACTCTCACCAGGATTTTCGCTTTGATGTGACCGAAACTTCACGCCAACAGGACATCAGAAGCCTGATCATCGCCCCCATTCTTCACGAAGGCCGAGTCATCGGTACGCTTCGAGTCAATTCGAATGAGCCTGATACTTTTGCTAATGATGATCTGCGTCTCCTTGACGCGATTGCTGCTCTGTCTTCATCCGCCATTTCCAATGCGATGCTTTATGAGAAAACAGAAGAGCTGGCCATAAAAGATTCTTTAACGGGTCTTTATGTGCGCCGGTATTTCTTTGACCGTCTGAAGCAGGAGCACGGCCGGGCTCTTCTCACGAAGCGTCCTTTGTCTGTTCTTATGTGTGACATTGATTTTTTTAAAGAATGTAATGACAGATTCGGACACGGGGGAGGCGATTTGATGCTTGTCCGCTTCGCTCAGATTCTGAGTGCGGTCTGTGAAAATGCCGTTGTCGCGCGTTATGGCGGCGAAGAGTTTTCTGTTCTTTTACCTGATGCTTCCCGAGAGGTAGCTGTGAGACTTGCAGAAAAACTCAGGTCTGAAGTTGAGCAAAAACCGTTTATTATCCGCCGGGAACAAATCTCTATGACTGTTTCGATTGGCGTAGCCACACTCCCGCAAGACACATTAGATCTCGAAATGCTTATGCAAAAAGCCGATGAGGCACTTTATAAGGCAAAGCGGTCGGGAAGGAACAGGGTATGCTCAAGCGAAACCTGATTTTTATTACCTTTCTCTTCATGCTGCCGGCGGTCTATTTCAAGACGCTGGATCTTAAGCTCTCTTATTACGTATTCTCGTCGCTTTTAATTCTGCCGCTCTTTTATTTTTATACAGAAAGGAGCAGGGGCTGTTTTTTTTTCGGGCTGGCGCTGTTTTTCCTTTTCGAGTCATTTTACATTTTGCGGGATTTTGAATCCGAAATGCTGCTTTTGTTTTTAGGGCACGCGGCATTGGTCGGGCTCTTCATTCTTTTTCATAAACGATGGGAACGGCGTGTCGAAAAGGAAAGTAACCGGAATAAGGAGATTCTTCGTGATTGGGAGATTCTCAAGCATAAACATCAGCATCGTCTTGATAATTTGCAGCATCTTGAAAAGCAGGCCGCGAGTCTTATGGATCTGTTTGAAATCGCGCGAGATTTCAGTGAGTGTTTAAGTTACCCGTCTCTTGCGGACGCTTTGCAGAAAAAAGTAAGACCGGAGCTTCCTTTTGAAAAACTGGATCTCATTCTTCTTAAAGAGGATTCAAAAAACTCTGATCCTGACGCGTGTCATGTTTACTCGATTCTTGAGTCGGGTGTATCCGATCAGGAGCGCATGCTGTCAGAGCTGGAAAAAAAGGAGATTAGAGCGGCGGCAAAAGATAAGAATCCCCAAGTTACTGACAATCGATGGGTGTTTTCTTTGACTGTTCAGCAGGAGAAGCTTGCTCACTTGATGGTGACGGGAGCAAAAACCTCGGACCTTGCCAAGTTTGAAGTCCTTGTGGCGCATTTGGTTTTACAGATCAAAAAGATCCGTTTGTATGATACTGTGAAAGCTCTTTCGATCATCGATGATTTGACTCAGGTTTTTGTCCGAAGACATTTCATGCTTCTCTTCATGGAGGAGCTTCGGCGCAGTCAAAAACATGGCTTCTCATTGGCATTATTAATGTTAGACATCGATCATTTCAAAAGATATAATGACGAACTCGGCCATCTGGTAGGTGACGCCACACTCCGTGAAGTCGCCGGAATTCTGCGATCAAACCTTAGAAAAGTAGATATCGTCGCGAGGTTTGGCGGCGAGGAATTCATTATGGCCATGCCGGAAACCGGAGCCGCTGGAGCGTTAGAAGTTGCCGAGCGCATACGTTCGAGCATCGCCAGGCACATCTACAAAGTTTATGATGTTAATACGAAGGTTACCGCCAGTATCGGTGTTGCTGTTTTTCCTGCTGATGGTTTAAAGGCAGACGTCAGCGGTGGAGACACAGGATTGCTGGCGAATGAAATTATCAGCAAAGCTGATGCTGCTTTGTACCGTGCCAAAGAAGAAGGGCGCAACAGAGTAGTTCGATATCAGGATCTATAAACCGATTACGCCGAAGAGTCCATTCTATGTTTAAACAATTCAGTGCGTGTGCCCGCCCGATCATTACCTGTGCTTTTTTGTTTTTTGTTTCCAACTCTTCTATTGCTGCTGCATCCGATGTTGTAACAGCTGATACGGCTTCTAAAACACCCCGACCAGCACCTGTTACCGATCCCTATCAGATTGAGAAACCAAAAGTTGAAACCGTCGCTGATACGCTTGAGTACCTGAAGCAGGAAAACAAGGTTATCGCGAAGGGTAATGTCGTCATCACGTATGGAAATGAAAAAATTACTGCCGACTACGCGGAAGTCGAAACAGATAGCCGAAAGGCTTATGCTCGCGGTCACGTGATTATTTTCAGCAAAGACACGGCAACAGCCAAGGGAGAAGAAGTTTACTACGACTTCAATGATGGCTCCGGCAGCTTTCCTCAAGGGACGATTCTTGCGTATCCATGGAATTGCCAAGCTCAGGAAATTGACAAAAGAAATGATACGACAACAGATGCATCTAATGCCCGGTTCACAACGTGTCGAGGGGAGAACCCCCCGTATGAAGTTCACGCGAAAAAAGTAACGATTCATCAAGGCGATAAGATGATCGCACGAAACGTCACGATTTACTCGCTTGGCAAGCCTATTTTTTGGTGGCCTTACCTGATCATTCCGCTTCAAAAAACCAATGCGCCTATTTCAATTTCTGCCGGTTACAACTCTGAAGACGGGGCTTACATTGAAACGTCAAAGGGATTCAGTATTACGAAGAACGTTTACGGTAAGTTTCATTTCGATTGGCGCTCAAAGCGCGGCTTCGGCGGCGGTGCTGATTTTAATTATAATTTTAATGAATACGGACGTGGCGTTATAAAAGGATACTGGACGCAGGACGAGAGAGCGCCTACTGCCGGAGGGTTAAATCCTTATGCTGAGCGGGAAGATCGTGACCGTGGGCGGTTTTCCTGGTGGCACCGCACAGATCTGGATGAATATTCGCACCTACAGTTTCGTTATCAGCGCTTAGCGGATGAATTTTTTCTTCAGGACTTCTTTGAAAAGGAGCACCGCGGGGAAGTGGAGCCTCAATCTTTTATTACACTCACGAAAAATTCAGACAAGTATGGTCTCCTGGTGCACGTCGCCAAAAAGGTGAACACTTTTGAATCCACTGTCGAGCGTTTGCCGGAAGTGCGGTTCAACTTGAAGAATCAACCCATGTTTGCTGAAGGGCTCTATTATGAAAACGAGACGAGCTACGCGAATCTGGCCAAAAGATTTTCCCGCAGCGAGATGAATGAAGACGTTAATCGTGCGGATCACTGGAGTGAATGGACTTATCCTGTAAAGCTGAGTGATTTTCAGGTCACGCCCTATTTGAATGCCCGGGGGACTTATTACAGCCGGGAAAAAGAATCCGACAACAATCACTTCCGCATGGTTGCAGGATCCGGAGTTGATATCCGTAACCAATATTACAAAACCCTGGACACAACTTTTGACAAGTTCGGTGTTGAAGTCAACAGGCTTCGCCATGTGTTGGAGCCCGTTATTGCGTACAGCGCGATCCGCTCAACGGTCAGTGATGAAAAGCTTTCGCGCTTTGACCACATCGATGCCATTGATGATGAAGATGTTGTATCTTTCGGAGTTGAAAATCGTCTTCAAACCAAGCGGATTGTTAATGGACGCACACAGCGCGTTGATATTGTCAGCTATAACACGTATTTAAATTTTTCGCCAAATCCGCATAATGTGGAACATGGCGCATCGTTTATTACGCTTGATCAGGAATTGACTCTGAGACCTTATGATTGGCTGCAGTATCAGGTTCGTGCTGAGTATAGTTTCCTCAAAAGCGAGCTAACACTTTTTAATCAGGATCTATTGATTCATGCCACCAAAAATCTGAATTTGATTTTTGGACACCGCTATATCACGGATATCGAAGAGCAGGATATTGAAGGCAGCACTCAGTTTGTGTTTGACGCCAGTTACAAGCTGAACAAGCTTTGGACATTTGGCGGATATATCCGCTGGGAAGCACAGGGAGGCAGCCTTGATGAGTGGCAACTCATGGCGACGCGCGACATGTACTGTCTTCTGTTTGATTTTGGTTACAACGTCAGAAATTCGGATATTAATACTTCAAACAAAGAGCTCTTCTTTCAACTGCGCATGAAGGATTACCCCCAAATCAGTCTCAAAAGCGGTTCCAGATCATCTTTTTCTGCCCCCAGAATCGGTGAAACGGTCGCTGGCGCAAATCAGAACTCAGGATATTCTTCAATTCAGGAGACAGGGGCAATTTATGGCCAGTATTAAAGTTGGAATCGTCGGGTCCGGATATGTGGGCCTGGTGACAGGGGCATGTTTCGCGCATTTGGGGCATGATGTGATCTGTGTTGATAATGACCCGAAAAAGCTCGAGGTTTTGAGAAAGGGGAAAGTCCCCATTTATGAGCCGGGTCTTGAGGAGATGATCAAGTCCAGCCGGAAAAAGAAAAAGATAAAATTCACGAGCTCTATTGCTGAAGCTGTCAAACATTCAGAAGTTATCTTCATCTGTGTTAATACACCTCCACGTGATGATGGTGGTGCAGATCTTTCTTATGTTGAGAACGTCTCCCGAGAGATTGCCCGCAATCTGACCCATTACTGTCTGGTAGTTGAGAAAAGTACAGTGCCTGTTCAAACGGGTGAGCGTGTTTACCGTACGATCAGGGAGAATCACCGTCGCAAGGTTGATTTCGATGTCGCTTCCAATCCTGAATTCCTTCGAGAAGGTTCTGCGATTGAGGATTTCCTGAACCCGGACCGCATCGTCGTTGGTGTCTCCAGTAAACGAGCTGAAGATCTGCTCCGCAAGCTTTATGCTCCGATAAAAGCACCGCTTGTTGTGACGGACATTAAAAGTGCTGAGATCATTAAGCATGCCTCAAACTCTTTTTTAGCGACCAAGATCTCTTTCATTAATATGGTGGCGAGAATCTGCGATGCCGTCGGTGCTGATGTTGAGCAGGTTTCAAGGGGGATGGGGATGGATCCCCGTATTGGATCCAGCTTCCTGAAAGCCGGTATCGGGTTCGGAGGCTTTTGCTTTCCCAAGGATCTGGCAGCTTTTTTTCATATGTCACGCTCGCTTGGCACACCTTTCACGATGCTCAAGGAAGTTCTGGATATTAATGAAACTCAGAAGCAGTATTTTGTGCAGCTCATTGAGCGCGTTCTCTGGAATCTTCGGGGCAAGACCATTGGTGTTCTTGGTCTGGCTTTCAAAGGAAATACGGATGATATGCGTTTCGCTCCCTCCATTGATATCATTCAGAGCCTTCAAAAAGAAGGCGTCAAAATCAAGGCTTATGATCCTCAGGCTATGGAGAAATCCAAGTCCCTGTTTAAAAATGTTACTTTTGTAAAAGATCCTTATGCTGTCTGCCTGGGCGCCGATGCTCTTGCTGTCCTGACCGACTGGAAAGAGTTTAAATCCCTTGATCTCAAGAAAGTCAAAAAACTCCTCAAGCATCCTGTTGTTTTCGACGGCAGGAACCTCTTCGATCCGTCCGCAATGCAAAAACTCGGTTTTGATTACTACGGAATTGGAAGAAATAGCAAAAAATAAGGTTTAGTCTAATGTCATCAAAAGTCATCCTCATTACCGGCGGCGCCGGGTTCATTGGTTCGAATCTTTGCGATCATTTTCTCGCTAAGGATTTTAAGGTTGTCTGTGTTGATAATTTTCTTACAGGTAACCGCGCAAACATCGCGCATTTAGCAACTGCGCCGGCCTTTGAGCTTCTCGAGCAGAATGTTAGCAAATCTATCGATTATTCCGGCCATGTTGATTACGTTCTCCATTTCGCTTCGCCGGCGAGTCCTGTGGATTACCTTATGCATCCCATACCAACGCTTAAAGTCGGAGCCTTGGGCACCCATAACGCTTTGGGGTTGGCAAAGGCCAAGAAAGCCGTTTTCCTGTTAGCTTCAACTTCCGAGGTTTACGGTGATCCTCTTGTTCATCCTCAGAAAGAAACATATTGGGGGAATGTCAACCCTGTGGGACCTCGGGGTGTCTATGATGAGGCGAAACGCTTCGCTGAGGCCATGACCATGGCCTATCACACCTATCATCATCTCGATGCTAAAATTATCCGTATTTTTAACACTTACGGCCCGCGGATGCGCCCAAGAGATGGCCGGGCGATTCCCGAATTTATTGCAGCGGCTCTGAAAAATGAAGCCATTCCGGTTTTCGGCGATGGTAGTCAGACCAGGAGTTTCTGTTATGTTTCCGACCTGATCGCGGGTATTACTCATGTTCTCTTTTCCAGCCTGAACGAGCCCGTTAATCTGGGGAACCCCAATGAGATGACGATTCTGCAACTGGCGCAGAACATCATCCGTATGACCGGCAGCCAGAGCATAATTGACTATAAGCCTTTGCCTGTCGATGACCCCAAGATTCGCCAGCCAGATATCACCAAAGCGCGAAAGGCCTTTGGCTGGGAGCCCAAAGTCGGGTTGGAAGAAGGGCTTCGCTCTACGATTGATTATTTTAAGAGCCAGGTCTAATCCGCCGCACAAGGGGATCGACCGCATGGGCAACAGACCCTCAATTTTAAGCTCTGCAAATCGGGTTTCCCTCATTGACTAATCTCCGCCGTCTCTTATCTCCTGAAACAGCGGTTTTCCTGATACTTCTAACAGGTTTTGTTCTGCGTCTGTGGGGTATCGGTTTTGGACTTCCTTATGCCTATCACGCAGATGAACCCATCGTTGTGAATCACGCTCTTGGTTATGGTACGGGTGATTTTAATCCGCACTTTTTCCGAATCCCTCCTTTAGCAAGTTATATCCTTTTTGTACTCTATGGCCTGCTTTTTTTAGCGGGAAAAATTTCCGGGCACTTTCAGAGTGTTCACGATTTTGAGTTTCTCTATTGGACAGACCCGTCTCTTTTTTATCTTACGGGCCGGTTGTTTCTGGGAGTTCTTCCCGGAGTCTTTTCCATTTATCTTCTTTACCGAGTTACCAGAATTACCTTTGGTTTATTCTGTTCGCTGCTTGCAAGCTTCTTCTTTTGCATTGCCTTTATTCATGTTCGGGATTCTCATTATATTTACGCGGATATTCCACTCGTGCTGGTTTTGATTGGAGCTTTTTTCCCTTTTTTAAAGATTGCGTCTGGAGTCAACAGCCTTTCCATGCATGCTCTGAGCGGGTTTATGATCGGTTTGGCGACCGCGTTCAAGTACAATGGCCTTTTTCTTGTTTGTCCTTATCTGGCGGCCATTTTTGTCAGCAGACTAAGACTTTCAGATTTGAGGAAAGCAGCGCTTGCCGCCTTTGCTGCTTTAGCCGCCTTCTCGTTATTCAATCCTTATGCCTGGCTGGACTTCACCTTTTTTCTTCAGGAACTTGCGGGTGAAAAGATGGCCAGAGAAACAGGGACCTTCTGGCTGCATCACTTGGTGTATTCTGCCGCAGGAGGTCTCGGACCGGCTATGCTGGTGCTTTCCTTCGCGGGCATGACGGCCATGCTTTTCGACCGAATGCCTACGGTTCAGAATAAAGCCCGTTGCGTCATTCTGGCTTTTGTTTTGCCTTACTATCTGGTCATCGTGCTCTGGGGCCAGTATTACGATCGTTACATTCTTCCCCTTGTTCCCTTTCTCGCTTTCTTTGCTGCCGATGCTATCGGGAGGTTTTACGCTAAGCGCTCCCAGATCAAGAGCGGTACCGCTATCATTTTTATTCTCATTGCTGTTACGGCTATCCCGCCGCTGACAAAATCATTTCTCTCCTCGCTGCTGTTTTCAAAAGCTGATACCCGCACGGAAGCCAAGTTATGGGTTGAGTCCCATCTTCCCGAGGGGAGCCGTATCGCATTCAATGTACCATTTTACGCTCCAAGACTAAGGTGGTCGCACGCTAAGCTTTTAGAAATCAAGCAACGGGCCACGGAACAGTCTCGTTATTCGTCAGTTCAAATGCGCCGTTTCGATATTCTCCTCCGACAAAATGAAACCTCTGGAATTCCCGGATATGAACTTTATCAACTGGTTGATTCACCAGAGGCTGATAGCGCTTTCCTGTTTGGCCCTAAACCGCTTCATTACGCGGCTGAAGCAGTTGTTTCTTCCGGCATTGATTTTCTTGTCGTCAGCCGACATGCCGGCGATAAAAAACTGGCAGCGCTTTTTTCTGAATTTGACGGGACGCCTGAAAAACTGGCACGGTTCAGCCCCTATCGCAGCTCATCTATAGAGAATACCCTTGATCCAATCGCTATGACCGGCGGACCCTTTCTCTGGCGTGACTTAATTGCCCGAAGAGCGCCTGGCCCCGTGATTGAGGTTTATGCGGTTGTGAAAGAGGGGAATTCATGACCTCGTTCGATCTTTTGGGCTGCTCGAAGGGGGAACGGCAGCATGCGTTTTGTGCTCTGGGGCTTCTTGTCTCCGGGCTTTTTCTCATTTTCATCCACCCCCAGATTCGCCATTTTGAGATCGTTTTTTCCCGCCACACTTTTTTAACACCTTTGTCTGTGCTGCTGCTGGGCATCTTGATCTCGGTATCGGGAGGAGCGTATTTCATCTTCAGACGCCCGGTCGCAGCGCGTCATTCATTCTTCGATACATCCCCCTGGATTTCCGCAGCTCTGATTTTTACCTGTGCGGTTTTTCTACTCATGTGGGTGAACCTGGACGTCCTTCACAAGTTTATGAATTCAGGTGATGAGCATGCCTGTTACTTTCTTGCGCAGTGTCTACTAAAAGGGCGCCTCAGCGTTGAACTTCCGCCCATGGCCGAATTTTTTCAAGTCACGCATGTTGGGATGCGTGACGGAAAATGGTTTAGTGTTTATCCTCCTGGCTGGCCGCTGCTATGGGCTGGCGGGCTTTTGCTGGGCGTTGGAGACGCCGTCAATCCTGTGCTGGCCGCCGCCGCACTCTGCTTGTTTTATCTTGCGGGCCGGCAGGTTTTTGGGGGAACCTCAGCCTGGGTGTCCTCTCTACTGATCGTCACTTCACCTTTTTTCCTTTTTACGGGAGCCTCTTATTTTTCTCACTCAGCCAGTCTTTTCATGACCGCAATTTTCTTTTATGCCTTTGTTCGTTTCGAGCGGTGCCGAATCGAGGGGGCCAGACGTGCTCTTCTCTGGAGTCTTGTGGCGGGATTCGCTTTGGGTTATGGTCTTTTAACGCGATACCTGACAACAGCGGCTTTGGCGCTTCCATTTCTTGCAGGTTCTTTCTTTCAAGTGCTCAAAGAGAGGCGTGTGACCCGGGAAAGTACCGCAGGTCTTTTTGTTGTTTTGTTCTTCGCGGGGCTCGTTCTTGTCCATAACTTTGCAGTGACAGGGCAGTGGCTTACCGCTCCCAACACTTTTGACAAGCCATGGGAGCGCCTGGGTTTTAAGCATGACTATCTTCCCTGGGACGGGGCCTGGTTTTTTCTGGCGCGTTTATTTTATTTAATGGATTGGACAGCTCCAGCGATTGTTTTCCTGTACGCGGCTGTCCTCTTTTGGGCCCGCTCTCTGGATTTCCTGCAGAGAGCCTGCTCGATGGCTTTTCTTTGTCTGGCTGCTGCTTATTTCTTTTATTTTTCCTGGGGTGGTAACCAGTGGGGGCCCCGGTATTATTACGAGGCTTATCCTTTCCTTGTTTTTACCGCTGTTCATGGCACTGTCTGTTTTTTCGACCGCTATCCTCGCTGGAGAGGCGCTCTGGTGGCATTGCTTCTCAGCGGAATTCTGGTTCATTTGTTTCAACTCCATCACCATGCCGTCTACACCAGTGAAGCGACTAAGCAGAGGAAAGCGCTCTATGCATTGGCAGACCAACAGCTTTCGGAACCGTCTGTTGTGTTTGTCCGCGGGTATCTGGGGGACAAGCTGGTGCTTGCCCAGGAAGATGCTGTCCGTAACAGTCCTTTTCTGGACGGCAAAGTTATTTATGCTCATGATAAAGGGGAAGAGCGAAACAGAAAATTGGCGCAGCAGTTTTCAGGGCGGAAATTCTATTTGGGTACTTATGTGCGGTCCGAACAAAAAGCAAATCTTTTAGAATTGAATTTGAAATGACGGACTCTATTCAAAAACTCATCAGCTCTCTACGGGAAAGGCTTCAGAAAGTGGATTTGCCTTTTCCGCTGATTCTGGCCGCTGCTCTTTTGTGTTTTTACCCGGAACTCGTCCTGGGGCTTCAGGCGCCGCTTGTGGGGGATCACTGGGAACAGCATTACCCCTGGGCGGTCACTCTGGCGAATCACCTTAAAATGGGAATGCTTCCATTTTGGACCCCCCTTATTCAGTGCGGATTTCCTCTGGCTGCCGAGAGTCAAACGGGTGTGTTTTATCTGCTTAACTTAATCCTGTTCGGTCTCTTTCCTGCGAACTGGGCCTATGCCTTCCAGCTTCCGCTTCATTTTTTTATCTGCGGCTGCGGCATTCACGTTTACCTGCGGATGATGGGGTTTTCGCGGCAGGCTTCTGCTTTGGGGGCTTTCGCGTTTGTTTTTGGTACAGGATACGGGGGCGCTTATTACAACGTAACCTCGCTTAAAACTCTCTGTTGGCTGCCTGTGCTTTTGTCGTGTGCAGAATCCTTCTTGCGTGAAGGCCGCCGATCAGCGGTGCTGATAATGACAGCCGCAGCTTTTCAATCCCTGGTCGCCGGGTATTTTCATGTGGCCGTGCTTGGCGGTTTTTTCTTTTTGCTCTATTTATTCTGCCGCGTCCTATTCTTTCGAGACGGCCTTGATTTTCTAAAACATCATCCGGCACGGGCTTTATTATCGCTCGCGGTCAGCGGAGCCCTGGTCATTGCGCTTACTCTTCCGCAGCTGCTTCTAACGTATCAGCTTGCTATTTTGTCTAACCGTTCGGGAACAGCCGAGGGGTATGCCTACGCAGGTTCGTTTTCTCCGCTAGAATTCTCCACACTTTTGTTTCCTCATTTTCAAGGACTGTTCCGCGGGCACTGTCTGTATCAAGGTGTCGGGGTTGTTTTCCTTCTTCTGTGCCTGGTCCTTTTTAAGCCGAAAAAGAATGATTTCTTTGTCCGCCTTTGGCTTGTGCTTCTCGTATTGGCGGTTCTGCTGGCCTTGGGACGCTGGAGTCCGCTTTATGTTCTTCTCATCAAGGCCACCGGGTTTCATGCGTTCAGAACGCCCGCGAAATTCCTGATATTTATAAATTTTGCAGCGGCCATGTTAGCGGCCGCGGGTTTCAGCAGGATCCAGCAGCTACCCGCTGAGGCCTGGGTGCAGAGCCGAAAAAAAATGCTTAGAGGATCAAGTCAGGTTTTTGGAGCTGCAGCCGTGTTTTTATTTGTTTGCTGGAGCGGAACCGTTTTTTTTAGCGGGGCACTCGAATCCGCCTCCATGTTTTTGGTTGAAAGATTCGTGCATAATCAGCCAGGGCATCCGCATTCGCTTGATTTTTACCGGGAAAAACTGGAGGCCTACATCCTTTACGGGCGTGATATTTTCAGGCCCTGGCAGGGTTGGACGGCTTGGGTGTTTATGATGATGATTGCCGTGCTGGTGCTGGTCCGTAAGGCTGGAAGCCCGCGACGGCTTTTGGGCATTCTTTTTGTTCTTCTCACGATCGATCTTTATGCGTTCTCATTTGCGGATTTGAGAACGGACTTCTCGAAGTATGCGGAGGTTTTAAAACCTTCACCTGTTTCGCGTCTTCTTTTAGAGGAAAAAAAAGAAGGCAGGCTTGGCCGAATTTACGGGTGCCGAAAAAGTGATCAGTCCTTACCGATGGTCCCAAGCGTAAACATGCTTTACGGGATTGAGGACATTGGAGCCTATTCACCGCTCGTGCTTTCACGATATTACCAATCGCTTGGAATGTTCGGCAATGTTAATGATTCAAATGTGGCTGCGGATCCCGACCCTGCGTTTGTTTCCGCTCGTCTGCCGCTGCTTTCCTTTTTGGGTGTTACGCACATTGTTTCGGCATTTGAGCTTCAGGGCGGGCACGTTGATTTATTGCTTAAAAACACAGGGGTTTGGGTGTATCGAATCAGAGGGACTTCAAAGCAGACATTTTTGACAGCTTCAGCTGAATATTTTGCAGACTGGACAGCCTTGAAAGAGCGGTTGATGAGTCCCGGTTTTGATCCTTCGCAGAGTGCTTTGGTGGAAGATGCGTCAGCTCCCAAGCTCAATGTCCGGGGCAAGGCTGAAGGGGATATCCTTGAGATTCAGGACTCCGGCAGCCGCAAACAAACCTGGATCGTGACAAACGCTCAGCCTTGTTATTTTGTTTGGATGCAGACCTGGTATCCCGGGTGGCGGTGGAAAGTGAACCGTGTTGACGCAGTCCCTTTCCGTGTTTACGGACTGTTTCAGGCTGTCTTTCTGCCGAAGGCGGGAGAATATCGTATTGAAGCTCATTTTGATCCTGTTTTCAGCGTTCAAGGCTCCTCATGACCGCGTTATTTTTAGCCCCGCTTTTCTTCTTTGCTTTTTTATCCCTGGGGTGGCCGGCATTCCGCTGCCTGGAGGCCCGAGGGTCCCTTGCTTTCCGTACTTGTGCGGCCTTGGCATTAGGTATGGGTTTGTTCGCCTCGCTGCTTGCCGGATTGGGACATGCCGGTCTGCTCGTGCCAGAGGGGATACTCATTCTCTTATGCGCTTCCTTGATTCCCGTTCTTTATGATCTTCAAAAAAATTTGCAGGCTGCCAAGGAGTTTATTGTTTATTTTCTCAGAGGAATTTCTTCAGGCTCCTGGGCTGAAAAAACTCTGGCTATCTCGTATCTCGCCGTGATCTTGTTTTCTTTTTTATTCTGTTTCGTTCCTGAAGCCGCAAATGACTCCCTTTGCTATCAGCTGAATATTCCGAAGTATTTCGCGTGGCGGGGTGCGTCGATTCCTGACGTCAATGATTTCAATACGTATTTCCCGATGCTGTTTAATCAGCTGTACGCAGCGGCTCTCAGTCTGGGCAGCGTCTCTCTGGCTAAAATCTTTCACTTTATGGCCGGACTTTGTCTTGTAACGATGCTGGTTGAACGCTCTGAAGCAGCCACCGGGCAGCTCGCTGCGTCTAAATGGGCCGGACTTCTTCTGTGGCTTACCCCCACATTTCTTAATGAGGTGAGTACGACCTATATCGATGTTGCGGCCGCGCTCTTTCTGACAGCCTCGTTTTTTACATTGAGAGAATCGGTGTCACGTCAGCAAAACAGTATTTTGTTGTTCCTTTCAGGGATCCTGCTCGGATTTTCCATCAGTACAAAAGTTCTCGTCCTAATCGCAGCGCCGGCTTTTTTCCTGTTCATCGGACTGGAAAGCTTTAGAAGAATATCCGTCCCAACCTTTCTGAAGACGCTGTTCATCTGGGGGGCGGGCGTATTTACCGGAAGCTGCTTCTGGTTCCTTCGGAACTTTATGCTTACGGGTAATCCCGCTTTTCCTTTTCTGGGCAAACTCTTTGGAACCCAAGAGTATGATTTCGTAAAACACTTTCAGGACATGGGGCCGGCAAAGGATTTACTCCACTATGTGCTGCTTCCCGTATTTATGACCTTTAATCCTGATGGCTATGACCGCGGCTACTGGATTGGTCCATTTCTGCTTCTTTTTTTCCCCTTTTTCATTCGTGCACTGATTCGTTTTCCAGAGACAAGGTCGACAGGCGCGCTTGTCTGGGCCTATGTAACGGTATGGTTTTTATTTTTTCACAACGTCCGATTTTTACTACCGGTGCTGCCTTTGATTGCTTTTATCGGGATTCAGGGTGCGGCCCCTTTTTTTTCCCGCGCGCTTTCGCTGCGACTTCTTTTAGCTGCGAGTCTTATCTTTCTTGCTCTTCTCGGAAGTTATCATCAGCGTTATTCCGCTCGTGTTCTTTTCGGGGCCTGGAGTTCATCGCAATACCTCGAGTTCAGGGAGCGGTCCTGGGGGATTTCAGACTGGATCAACCGTCATTTACCGGCCGAAGCAAAAATTTACAACGCGGAAGAAATACGCCAGTTTTACTTCTCCAGGGAAATGGTTCGTGACGCCTGGTTTCTTAAACGCTATCCCGGGCTGGCCGGGGAGACTGTAGAAGGCGCTGTGAGTCTGCTTAAAAGAGAGGGGTTCACTCATATTCTTCGGGCAAAGGCTTTTCCTGAAAATCCCGCGGCTGAAGCTGGACGGTTTTCCCATATTGACCGTGTGCTCGGCGAGAAGTCTAAAGTTAAACTTGTTCACCAGATGATTTCGCAAAATCAAAGGGAAGGAAGAATGCTGTACGAATTGTATGAATGGGTATAATGCGGAATAATTCTTACTGGTTCTTTACGTGAAGGAAGGTTGGCCATGTCTTTAAATCTTGTTCGTCTTGGACATTGCCCGGGATGCAAGCTCACCCGGAAGGGGACCGCACGATTTGTTCTAAGCCGAGTTTCGGTCTTCATTTGTCCGGCCTGCGGTTTGCGCTATATCGACCCTTCGCTCGACGGGCCGTCACAGATGGCTTTATACAGTTCCCCCGCACTTCTTAAAGAAATTAATCCTGCGCTCGAGAACTATTATGAATACGAGACCCTTAACCCCAGAAGCCGGACCTTTGCGGACTACTCACGGGCGCTTGCCGAAGCAGTTCCTCTTGCTCCTGGCAGGAAACTTCTTGAAGCAGGCTGCGGGACTGGATCCTTTCTGAAATTTGCCGCTGAAAGAGGCTGGGATGTGACCGGCGTTGACTCTGGAGAGGATAATATCCGGGCCGTTCAGGACCATGGATTAAAGGGCATTTGTTCTGGTTTCATGGAAATGGCAGAAAAGGACTCCTATGACTGTATCGTGCTTTGGGACCTGATAGAGCATCCGCAGGATCCCGCTCTTTTCATTGATAAGTGCCGAAGGCTTTTGTCGCCCGGAGGCTTGCTCTTGCTCGCGACTCCGCAATACCCCAACCTGTTGACAGTTATAGGAGAAACCTTTTACAAACTCAGCGGAGGCCGATTGAAGGGACCTCTTGAGAAGCTGTATATGCTCGAGCACGCAACTTATTTCGGAATCAAAACCCTGCGCACTTTTCTAAAGCCGCTTCACTTTTCCGCTGTTAAAGTATGGAAAACAGAAACCGATCTTGCGCGTTACCGCTTTCCCTTGCTGACCGGCCTTCTGCTTCGCGTGCTTTTCTTTACGGCCCGTATTCTCTGTCTTCAGAACAGGGTGATTTTAATCGCCCGGAAAGCCTGAGCCGAGTTTGCCGCCTCTTATTTTATGGATAATTGCCGCCGGTTTTCTGCTAAAAGCTCCTGTTTTCGGCGCTCCATTAATCGGTCATTTCGGCAGCTATCAAATTGTGAACGCGATGATGGCCCGGGCTATGGACTTCAAGGATTTAGAAAGCTGGCTGGCCCCGCGCACGTCGATGCTTATGGATGGACATCCAGCCCTTCATTTGATTTATTATCCGTTCGGCAGCCTCGCTGCCGCAGTTTTAAATATTCTGCCGGGTTCCCTGGATTTCTGGGGACGTTTTCAGGCAGCTGCCTTTATGGCTCTGTCGAGCCTGCTTTTCTGGCGTCTGATAAAACCCTATTTGTCCGACAGAGAATCCATTTTTTCCATCACGCTGTTCGTTTTTTCTCCGCTTTGTCTCATTTACGGCATCGCGTTGCAGAATGAAGCCGCAGCGCTTTTTTTTCAGCTGGCAGCGTTTTCTCTCATTCTTAAACCAGGATTGACCGCAGCGTTTTTCGGCGGCATTCTTTTCTCCCTGTCTCTTCTTGCAAGGCTCCATTTTGTCTTTCTTTTGCCTGTCTTCCTTTTACCTCTATTTTGTTTTTTTAAGGATTTCCGACGCCCTCTGCTGTTCGTGTCGGGGGTGATTCTTCCTGCGGGCCTCTGGTTTGCATATACATGGGTTCTTCAGCAGAGCAGGGGCGACGAAATCATGACAAGTCTGTTCATGCAGGCGGGAGAGGGCCGCATTTTAAGCCTGGACGTTCTCTTTTCAGCTGAATTTCTGCAGAGATTTTTGAAAGGTGTGTGCCTGTGGGTAACGCCGATAATGATACCCATTGCTTTGGGTGGGGCTTGGGTTGGCCGTTTTCGCAATCCTGTGCGGCTCGCGCTTCTGTCCGTCTTTTGTTCAGCCTCAACGGCGGTTCTCCTGCCGCAAAAAGTGATGGATCATTCTTTTTATCTCATGGCCGGAGTTCCCGGCATGTGCGTTCTCGCAGGAGCGGGGTTGGAACTGCTTTTAAGCCGCAAGGGCAGGGTCTGGGCAGCCGCCATTTTAGGTGTGTTTTTTTTAATGACCATTCGCTATTATAAGGGACCTGCAGCAGAGTCCTTCAGCTCTCACGCGCGTCATCTTCAGTCTGTTGGCTGGACAGTTGAGAGCTTGACGCAGGAAGGGGATCTTATTGCGGCGCAAAGCGGTACTTCGCCGGAGCTTCTTTATTATACAGGCCGAAGAGGATGGCCTTTCAATATGGAGATGGCCCCTGGTGATCTAACGCTTCAAAACCGCCATCAGGTTCTCAAAAGTCAGGGATATGGATATCCTGAGCGCTGGCTTGAGCATCTGATCAGGCAAGGCGCGGATTATCTGGTGATTTCGGATTTACCGGGATTGTCTAAGCTTACGGGTTTTGAGACCTATCTCTCATCCCGTTATAAATTTTCTGAATATCCTGAAAATAAATTCAGGATTTATGACCTTAAAGAAAGCTTGTCATGAAACCATTGATTGTCATCCCAACCTATAACGAAAAAGAAAATATCCCGAAGCTTGCTGGCCGGCTGTTGAACTTGAACCCGGATCTTCATATCCTGGTTGTAGATGACAATTCGCCCGACGGCACCGGAGCTCTCGTGGAGTCATGGACCCGTGAGAACCCCCGGGTTCACCTTTTGAAGAGGCCCGGGAAAATGGGACTTGGCCCCGCTTATATTGCCGGATTTAAATGGGCACTCAAGTCGGATTACGACGTGATTGTTGAAATGGACGCGGATCTTTCTCACCGGCCCCGCTACTTGCCGTCTTTCTTTGAGGGACTTAAACAGTTTGATGTCGTCGCGGGTTCCCGCTGGATGAAGGGCGGGAGAATAGCTAATTGGCCGATGCGGCGTGTGCTTCTGAGCCGTTTGGCAAATGTATACGCCAAAACAATCCTGGGGGTTCCTATCGACGACCTTACTGGCGGATATACGGCTTATCGCCGTACCGTGCTTGAAGCTCTTGATCTTGATGGAATCCGTTCAGACGGATACTCCTTTCAAATCGAGATGAAGTTTCAGTCTCTAATGAAAGGTTTCCGCGTTACGGAGATTCCCATTACTTTTACAGACCGGACCGCGGGCAGCTCCAAAATTTCCCGCAGAATTGTCAGGGAGGCTTTGATTATGGTCTGGAAGCTCCGTTTTTCCGCTCACAAGTTCAAGCCGAAATCCAGGAAAGCGTGAAATAACGTGAATGTGGGAATTGTCATTCAGGCACGTCTGGGTTCGACCCGACTTCCGGCCAAAATCCTCAAACCTCTGCAGGGAAAAACCGTGCTGGAGTACTGCGTGGATAATATGCGCAGCGTCAGGGGAATCGGCTCCGTTGTGGTAGCAACAACGACATCGGAACAAGATGATTCGCTTGTCGATTTCTGCGGAAAAAAAAAGATCGATTTTTTTCGCGGCAGTGAGACTAATGTTCTCGAGCGCTATGTTCATGCGGCAGAGGCTTACCGGCTTGATGCGGTTGTGCGGATTACTTCAGATTGTCCATTCAGCGATCCCTTTGTCGTTGAGGATGTTTTAAAAACTTTCCTGTCGAAGCCGTGTGATCTGGCTTCCAATGTTATTGACCGGACTTACCCTCGAGGGCTTGATACGGAAATTGTCCGCACGGAATGTTTGAAAGAGCTCCTCGCTATGCACCCTGATTCGTTTTACTTAGAGCACGTTACTCCTTATTTTTACGAACACCCTGAAAAGTACAAACTTATCTCGGTTACGGCCGAAGCAAAACTCCGTCATCCCGAATACAGGATCTGCATTGACACTCCTGAGGATTACGAATTGCTGAAAAAAATTGCTTCGCATCTGCCAACCGATCAGCCGTACCGGGCTGAACAAATCGTTGATCTCTTTGATCAAAATCCTGCCTGGAAGGATATTAATGCCCACGTCTTTCATCTGAAACATAAAGGCAAGACCTGATGTTTCCCAGCATTCTTTTTTTGACCGCCGGAGGAAGGCATCCGGAGTATAATTTCGGTCACTTGTCCCGCTGCGTGATGTCCGCTGCCAGGATAAGACGGCTTTCTCCCGAGGCGGTTTGTCATTTTCTCATCCCCAGAGATTCTGCAGGTATCGACTTTCTCGTACATTCCGGATTCACGCCCCGGGTTTTGAAAGCGAAAGAGTTTACCTATTCCGAAATCCGGAAAATCACTGATCGCGTATCAGCCGACATTCTTGTGCTCGACCGTCTGGACTGGCCTGTTTCTTTTGTCCGTGTGCTGCAGCGACTTGATAAGGTTATCATTGCACTGGATGCAGGCACTTCCGCGGCTGCCCTCGCCGATGTTTCCCTGAATCCGCTCATTTTTAATGCGAGTGCAGATTTTAAAGGATTCCGATACCTTCTGCTTTCCTCTCATCATAAAGCAGCAAAAGTACCTTCGGCCGCCCGGCGAATCGTGATCTCTTTTGGTGGTAATGAACCGATAGGGCTTACATTGAAAGTCTTGAATACGCTCAGACTTCTTCCGGGCGCCCGTTCTTTCAATCTTCAGATTTTCAGGCCGGGCACAGGCGTTGAGAAAGCTTTATCTCCTGCCGACCTCAAGGGGTTTTCCGCCGCTTCCCGCATTCATGATTTTGGAAGCGGTTTTTTCAAACAGTTGAACCTTGCGGATACGCTCCTTACCGGCGGGGGGCTCACAATGTTTGAAGGCGTGAAGCGGGGGATTGTAACGGGAGTTATAGAATTACGGGCCCATCAGCGCCCGAACATTAAAATCTTGACGGATTCCGGGTCTCTCGTGCCGCTTGGTGATCTTAAACAGCTGGAATCACAATTTTTTTTAACCCGCCTCAAGCAGCTGCTGCTCGATAAAAAGAAGAGATCGACACTTCATGAAAAATCGATACAATACTGGGATTCACTGGAGTACAGCGGCAAGGTCGAGAATATTTTGCAGGTGATGACCCGTGATCCAGGAAAAAACTCGGCCTCTTTGTGGGTTAAACGTCTCACTCCTGCTGTACGTCTTTATATTAAAAAATACTGCTCTCGTAACAAAATTCAAACAGTTCGTTACCGCTTACCTTATAAGAGTGATCATGTCTAAGCTCATCAAGATCGGACGCAGGCAGACAGGGGATGGACAGCCTGTCTATATTATTGCGGAAATTGGTATTAATCACATGGGCGACCTCAAAAAAGCATTTCAGCTCGTAGAGGCAGCTGCCAAGTCAGGTGCTGACGCCGTCAAGTTTCAGACGTACATTACAGAGAAGCGGGCCCCTAAACCATCGCCCCTTCACGATATTTTGAAAAAATGCGAGCTTCCGTTCAATGCTTTTAAAGAAATAAAAGCTTACGCAGATTCTTTGGGCATTGAGTTTTTCAGCACGCCATTTGATGTCGAGAGTCTGGACTTCCTTGAATCCATCCATTGTCCTTTTTATAAAATTGCCTCTTTTTACCTCACGGACAGCGATCTTGTTCCTCGTGTGGCTGCAACGGGCAAGCCCTCGATTCTTTCTGTCGGGATGTCCAGTCTCGAAGAGATTCAAAAAGCCTACAGCACTTTAACTTCTCATGGTGCAGAAACGATTCTGCTCCATTGTATTACCGCCTATCCGATGCCTGAGTCTGAAGCGCATTTAAGCTCCATTTACACGCTCCGCGCACATTTTGATACGGTGATTGGCCAGTCTGACCACACACCGGATATTCAGGTGCCTTTGTATGCTGTTGCCGCGGGAGCCCGGGTGCTTGAAAAACATTTTCGGTTGAAAGACGATACGGGATGCGTAGATGCGCCGGTCTCTATTGATCCTGAGCAAATGGCCCGTTTAGCACGTGAATGCAGAAGACTCGAGGCGATTTTGGGATCTCCCGAAGTGAAAATGAGGACAATTGAATCCCAGTACGAGTGGCTGCGAAGAAAGTAATTCTGTTTCGTACTTTTTAATCAAGGTTTTTAAATTTATGGAAGCTCAGTCCGTGAATAAAGCGATCAAAATACCTGCTCTTGAAGGCGGTGCGCCAGTTCGCGATAAATACCTTGTTTTTGGGCAGCCCCTTATCGGAGAGGAGGAAATCGAAGAAGTTGTCGCAACTCTTAGATCGGGTTGGATCAGTACAGGTCCGCGTTCGGTCCAATTTGCTAAAGAGTTCGGGGAATACGTAGGTGCTGAACACTCCATCGCGACAAATTCCTGCACGGCATCACTTCACCTTTGTCTCAAAGCGTGTGATATCGGCCCCGGAGACGAAGTCATCACGACCCCAATGACTTTTGCCGCAACAGTTAACACTATTGTGCACACCGGTGCGAAACCCGTTTTTGCCGACATTCAGAACAAGTGGTTTAATATCAATCCGTCGGAAATTGAAAAAAAAATCACTCCTCGCACAAAAGCAATTATTCCTGTTCACTTTGCTGGCTTGACCTGTGACCTCGATCCCATTCACGAAATCGCAAAGAAGCACGGCATACCCGTTATTCAGGACGCTGCGCATGCTGTCGGCAGCGAGTACAAGGGCAAAAAGATTGGCGGGATAGGAGACTTTACCTGTTTCAGTTTCTACGTCACAAAAAACATGACAACGGCTGAAGGCGGAATGGTTACAGCGAAGGATCCCGACATGGCCAAGAAAATCGGTGTCATGGCTCTTCATGGACTTGATCTCGATGCCTGGCAAAGATATTCCAGTAAGGGTTTTAAGCATTACGAAATTATTTATCCCGGATTTAAATATAATATGACAGATATAGCAGCAGCCCTGGGGCTAGTGCAACTCCGCAAACTGGATTCCTTTATTGAAACTCGCAGCCGTTACGCTGCGCGTTTCAAAGAAGCTCTCAGTCATCTTGATACGCTCATTATCCCGGATTTTCACGACCTTGGAAAACATGCCTGGCATCTCTATCCGATCCTAGTTAATACTGACGCTTTGCGCATTACCCGGGATCAGTTTATTGAGGCGATGCACCGTGAGTGTATCGGGGTCGGCGTTCATTATCGTGCTATTCACTTTCAAAAATACTATCGCGACACTTTTGGCTTCAAGCGCGGCGATTATCCCAATGCTGAGTTTGTTTCAGATAATGTGGTCTCGCTCCCTCTCTCCGCAAAAATGACTCCGGAGGATGTTGAGGACGCCATAGAAGCCGTTGTCAAAGTTCTCGAATACTACAAGCGCTGATCTTATGCAGACTGACACTTCGCTTTTGACCCCAGAATTCCTTGAAACAATACCCTGCAATCTTTGCGGTTCCGTCGAAACAACTCTTTGGGGAGAGTCTGAGGGGTTTAACATCGTTGAATGCTGTCAGTGCGGCCTTGTGTATGTAAATCCACGCCTTAACCGGGCCGGTCTTCAGAAAGTGTACGGAGTTGATTACTATCAGATGCATGGCGAGGATAACGCCCGAGCCCTGCGCATAAAAATGTATGACATTGAGGTCAAAGAGCTGCAAAAACTCGTTAAACCTGGAAAGATTCTTGATGTCGGCTGTGGCGGAGGTTTTTTCTTGTCTCGACTTGGCGCTGGTTGGGAGAAATTTGGGACAGAGTTTAATCCTGCGGCAGCGGAAGACGCACGTGTCAGATTCGGGCTAGACGTTAAACTGGGACCTTTACCGGAACTTGATTATAGAGATAATTCCTTTGATGTTATCAATATGCGCGGTGTGATCGAGCATTTTCAGGATCCTTTTTCATACCTAACAACCGCTTACCGGATATTGAAACCGGGCGGAATGCTTGCCATCAACACGCCCAATATCGGAAGTTTGTGTGCCCGTTTGTATAAAGTAAAATTCAATCTCGTCACACCCAAGTATCACATCTACTATTTTTCTACTAAGACCATGACCGAAATGTTGATCAAAGCAGGGTTCAAGATTGTCTGTAAAAAATATTTTTATATCGGAACCCCTTATGCAAAGTGGTCGGATCCGTTCCGCATCCCGGTCGACATGATCCGTCTTCGTATGAACCCCGCAGCCAGACTTCTTTCGCCCGCATTTTTCGATAATGTCCTCCACATTTATGCCGCGAAGTGATGAGCGGCCTGCCTTGAGTGAAATTGCTTTACTCGTTCTTTTCTCCCGCTTCGATTCATCACAGCCTCTCACTCGCTTAAACGCATTAAATGAGCTTTCCAAACTGCTGCCTTCTCAAAGCAGGGCGGCGGTTATAGGGCTTCCTGATTCGGATAAGATTCCTCTTCGTGAAGGCGGGTTATTTTATTTTGAAGAAGATTTCGAGCAGGAGGCATTTCTGAAGGGCGTCAATAATGATGCTTTCAAAACTGCGGGGGACTGGTACAAAAGCGAAGAAATAGCGAAAATTCTTGAAAGCGAAGGGTTTCAACCGGCCGCTCTTATACAGCACCCACTCACTTATTTTCTTCTGGCTTTCTTGAGAGATACCGCACTCATTAACGGACTATTGGACCACCTTGATCCCGGAAGTGTGTATTTTTTCCAAAATGGTGTCTTCAAAAAAGCTTCAACCTGCGGCCTAAAAGACTGTCTTGGGCATTTATGGCCGCCTGAGCGGGACGAGATAAAAACCGCGCCGTTCACTCTCGTGAAGGGTTTAAAGGAAATGGCGCTCAAAGGCTGCTGGAGAATTTTGACCGCGTGCTTGGGCTTCTTATCCAAGGCAAGAAACCGCCAGGTTTTGATCTGTTCAGATCTAAAGCATTGCGAAACCGTTATACCAACCCTCTTCAAAAATCCAGAGCTGAGACTTATCCTGCTCCGGCAAAAAGCGGGGGTCCGATTTTGGAGGTTTGCTCTCCAGCATTCCATGGGGGTCAAATTTTTAAACATTCCGTCTGTTGCCGATGAAAATGAAAACCTCTGGGCCCTGCTGGATACTGCTTTATCAAGGTCCGCGGTTTTTAATCGAAATGGCGTCAACCTCTGGCCTTTTATGCGGCCCTCATTCCGTGTGCGCTTGTTTTGCAAAATTCAGCCTTTAAGCGCTCTTTATGCGCAGGCTTTGCGCTTCTTTCGAAAAGAGAGTCCGGCAGGTTTACTTTTCGATGAAGATGTTACGCCCTACAATAAAACGCTGGCTCTGGCCGCCCGAAAACTCCAGATTCCTTCTTTGGTGATTCAGCATGGAGCGCCCTTCAGGACTGTGCCTATTGCCCTGGCACCTGTGACGGCTTCAAAAATCGCAGCGTGGGGTCCTTATTCCCGCGAGCTGCTTCAAAGCTGGGGTGTCCCGGATTCACAGATCACTTTAACCGGCGTACCGCGCTACGACGGCTTTGAACAGGCTTTGAACAGGCAAAGCGCCGCCAGAAAAAAAGTTTTTCACGACCTTTCAGCAGCTCCGGAATTCAAACTTGTGGTCTTGGCTACCGATCCTTTTCATGAAGACGGAAGGGCTGATTTTGTTGGTCATTATTTATCAAGAGAAAACACAGGCCGGCTTTTGGATACGGTTTTTAGCGCTGTTAAAGCTTTAAACGACACTTTCCTTGTTGTTAAACTTCATCCAAGAGACCCTCATGAGGAATACTCAAAGAAACGAATATTAAATTCGGGACTTCAGGACAGGGTTAAACTCGTGCGGCTTTATTCAACTCAGGATCTTCTTCTGGCCTGTGATGTTCTCATCACACCTTGTTCGACCGTGGCTATTGAAGCCATGATGCTTCGAAAACCCGTCATAACAGTCAATCTTGAGGGCGGACGTGATCTGCAGCCTCATGCGGAAACAGGGGCGGCTGTCGGCGCCAAGAGCCTGGAATCGCTCCATCTCGCGGTAGACAGACTTTTACACGATAACCTTTTTAGAGAAGAACAAATTGAAAGGGCTCTCCAGGTGATTCCGAGGTATCTTTCGCGGCCTGAAAGGGGAGCCTCCAAGCGTACAGCTGAAGTGCTTTTGGAACTCATTGAAGCCAACAGCGGAGGGTGCCCAAAATGAAAACTTTTCTTTTTGCAGGCTGCGGTTCTATAGGGCGCAGGCACATCAAAAACCTCAAGCAGCTGACCCCTTGCAGAATCCTTGCCTGGCGCGTGCGCAATGAGAATCTGGGCGTTTTTGAAACAGAGACAGGTCTTGAAACTTTTAAATCATATGAAGAAGCTCTGGATGAAAAACCGGATGCTGTCTTTGTGACGAATCCTACCAGCCTTCATCTTGAAACAGCCCGAATGGCGGCACTTCGCGGAATACCGCTTTTTATCGAAAAGCCGCTTTCTCACACACTTGAGGGCGTTGATGATTTTATCAAGATCAGCAGGGAAAGAAATATTCCTGTGCTTCTGGGCTACAAAATGCGCTTTCATCCTTCGGTCAAGGTCATGAAAAAGCTCATCGGAGAAGGTGCTATCGGACGTCCTTTGAATATCCGGGCGCATTACGGAGGCTGTTTAAAGGAGTGGCATCCCTGGGAAGATTACAGGCGTATGTACAGCTCACGAAAAGATCTGGGCGGCGGTGTCATTCTGGATGCAATCCATGAACTTGATTACGTCTACTGGCTGATGGGCGATGCGGAGCGTGTCGAGTCTGTTACGGGCCGGTTCAGCGATCTTGAGATTGAGACGGAAGATCTGGCGGAGATACTGTTGAAGTTTAAGTCTCGCTCCGCAGGAAGCGTGAGCCTCAATTATTTTCAATATCCCGAATCCCGTTACTGCGTCATTGTCGGCACGGAGGGCACTATTCGTTGGAATCCCGATGTGAAACGGGTTGAATGCTTTCAGAAATCCAGCGGTTCCTGGACTCATTATGATGAACCGGCGCAATTCCAGACCAATGATATGTTTCTTGATCTGATGCGGCATTTTCTCGCTGTCCTTGAAAATAGAGAACGGCCCATCCACACGCTGGAAGATGCGCGCAGGGTTCTTGAAATTGCCTTGTGTGCCCGTGATGGCAAAAGCCTTTCGACAGGAACCTGATCATGAGTATTGCTGAGCTGGCCTGGGATTCTGCTTTTTTTAAAATGAAAATAGGATCTCTGTCCTTATCCACAAAAGATCAAATTAAGAATCTCGCGGGTAAGCTTGCCGAAGCCCGTGAGCGGGGATTTAAGCTGGTTTATGTCTTTACGCCTTATCCCTTTCCGAAGTCATCGAAAATCCTCTCTGAATTTCGAAGCCGGAAAGTGGATGAAAAAGTTATCTATCAATTGCGGATCAATTCTTCAAAGATTGACAAAAAGAAGCCTCTTGTCCGCATTGTCCGATATAAAGCTAAAAACGCCGGGAAAGCTTTGACCGCGCTCGCTATTCAAAGCGGTGTGCACTCTCGATTTAAATTTGATCCCGGTTTTCGATCCGAAGAATACCGGCGTCTGTACACATTATGGATTCAGAGGTCCGTGCGGCGGGAAATCTCGGATGAAACGTTTGTTTCTCTTTACGGTTCATCATCGCGAATAACGGGTTTTGTCACTCTTAAAATAAAGAACCGTTCGGCTTTCATTGACCTCATCGGAGTTGATGCCTCCTGCAGAGGAAAGGGAATAGGAACCTCGCTGGTTCTAAGAGCACAAGCCTGGTCAAGTTCAAAGAAAGCAAATGTTCTTTCCGTGGCGACTCAGAGAGATAATAAAGCCGCCTGCGGACTTTATGAAAAAATGGGTTTCGAAGAGTTTTCTTCATCGTTTGTTTATCATATATGGCTTTGAAAGCCGTCACGTAATGTCACAATGGGGGAATTTATGAGTACAAAATCAGATTGGAACTTAACCGGTAAGACGGCGCTTGTGACAGGCGGAGCGGGTTTGTTGGGGCCTCATATAGGCATGGCTCTCGCGGAAGCAGGCGCCACGGTCGTCCTTTGTGATATCAACCCCCAAAGCGGACGCAAAGCCCTTTCAAACGTACCCAAGGCGCTAAAATCCCTTGTGCGTTTTCAGCCGCTCGATGTGACCAGAGAAAACTCCATCAAGAAATTGATCAAGGCGGTTGAAAAGAAAAATGGCGGAATTGATATTCTGATTAATGCTGCCATCGCCTCAGGCACGACGCATTTCACCAGTGTTGAAAAATACGATATGAATCACTGGAACCGGGTCATGGAAGTCAACGTGAACGGGACCTTTCTTATGACAAGAAATGCTGCCGCTTCCATGATCAAGAAAGACATACGGGGAAGTATTATCAACATTGCCTCTATCTACGGCGTGGTCGGCGCGGATCAGAGAATCTATGGGAGTTCAGGGATTAACTCTCCGGCGGTTTATGCCGCCAGCAAGGGCGCGATTGTCAATCTGACCCGTTATTTTGCCGCGTATTGGGCCAAGAACGGGCTGCGCGTGAACTGCGTTTCACCTGGCGGTGTTTTTAACGATCAGCCGAAAGAGTTTCTTGAACGTTATGCGGCGAAAACTCCGCTTGGAAGAATGATGGACCGCAAGGAAATCAAAGGCGCTGTCTTGTATCTCGCATCAAATGCATCATCATTCGTTACGGGGCATAACATCATGGTGGATGGCGGCTGGACGGCCTGGTAACAAAAAGGGATTCATGACGAAAAAAAAAGAAATTCTCAAGGACGCGGGAATTTACGCTCTCAGCTCTTACGCCGCGCAAGTCCTTGATGTCTTCACCGGCATACTTCTGCGCAGGTTTCTCGGCCCCGCTCAGATGGGCGTCTGGGCTTTCCTTCAAGTCATCATCAATTACGCGAAGCACGCCAGTCTTGGGGTCACTTCGGCCACAACGCGGGATGTGCCTTACTATTTAAAAAAAGGGGATAACGAAAAAGCCGAAGAAACAAAAAATCTGGTTTTCAGTTTTACGGTTTTCAGCGCCGGTGTTACTTCGGCTGGAGTAGTGATTTTCGCTCTCTTTAAAAGAGACGTTTATTCGAAAGAAATCTTTTCGGGTCTTCTCGTTGTTGCCGCAATCATCCTGCTCCAAAGAATCTACAATCTTTATGTCGTTCTGCTCCGGGCCCATAAAGCTTTTGTCTTTGCCGGCTTCCTGAATATTTTTTCAAGCGTCCTGGGGCTTTTACTGGCGCTCGGCCTGGCCTGGCCTTTCAAGCTTATTGGATTCTTTGCCTCTGTTATTCTTAATTATGTTCTTTGCCTGGCGGTTTTATACTGGAAAACACCCTACCGATTTTCGTTTCTTTTTTCCTGGAAAAAAATGGCGCCTCTGTTCGATCTCGGTGCGGCGATGCTTGTGTCGGATGTCCTAAGGACATTTCTCGCATCAGCGGACCGCATCATGATCGCGAAGTTCCTGAGTTTTGAACAGCTTGGTCTTTACAGCATTGCCCTGATGGCCAATAATTATTTATATTCACTGCCGAACATGTTCGGGGTCATCCTCTTTCCTCACTTTCAGGAACTTTACGCCGAGAGGGACAACCCCAAGGATCTTGTTAAGTATCTCATCAAACCATCTCTCGGCCTGGCCTTCCTTTTTCCGCTGCCTCTTGCCCTGGTCTGGATTTTTTCTCATTGGCTCGTCCCGGCCTTTCTTCCAGACTACCTGGACGGACTGGCCGCGCTGAAGCTGGTTATTCTAGGCTCTTTTTTTATGGCTCTCACGCACCCGTTTTCTAATTTTCTGGTTACGGTCAGAAAGCATTGGCAGCTTATTCCGCTGCAGATTCTTCTGATTGCTTCGGCCTATGGTTTTTCCGCGTGGTTTTTGCACGAGGGACGGGGGATTGAGGGGGTAGCTCTGGCGTCTCTCATTACGGCCTTTCTGAATTTCCTTTTTTTCTCTGCGGCGTCCTTCAGAATTCTAAAGCTGACAAAGGGCGTGGGGCTCTTTTATTTTCAGGTCATTTTAGCGTTTGCCTATTCCACGGGGGCTTTGGCCTCTGTCGGGTGGCTCACCAGAGACTTCTCTGGAGCTCATTTAGGAACCGCCTTTCTTCAGTCCGCTCTTTTTGCGCTCATGGCCCTTCCGTTGATGGTTCTGGCTGAAAGAGAAACGGGCGTTTTTAAGCATGGCTGGGAGATGCTGGCAGGCCGTCTCTCTAAAAGGACTCCCAACGACCTTTCCTCCGGCAATACTTCAAGTGAAGGCTAAACTTGTTCACAGCCGTCACTTCTGATAAAATCCGCAGATCATTTTTAATCCCGGCATTATCCATTCAGCAGGCCATTATTGTGAAAGGAAACATTCAGCGTGAGTACCAAAAAGCAGTGGAAGGGCAAAAAGGTTCTTGTTACGGGTGCCGACGGTTTTATGGGGTCGCATCTCACGGAAAAACTTGTTTCTCTGGGGGCTAAAGTTTCGGTTCTTGTCCGCGGATCGTCGATAAGCGGAACCTACAAGTACGAACTTAAAAACATTCCCCATTTAAAGAAAGATCTTCAGCAGATCATAGCAGTCAACATTGCCAGCCCGGACACCACCACACTCATAAAAAAGAACAAGCCTGAGGTTATTCTTCATCTCGCGGCCGATGCCTATGTGCCTTACTCCTTTGATCATCCTTTTGAAGTGATGGCGACCAATCTCCACGGAACATTGAATGTTTTGCACGCAGCCATGAAACTAAGCAATCTGGAGCGTGTGGTGTGTACTTCGTCGAGTGAAATCTATGGGACAGCTCTTACTCCGGCAATTTCCGAGACTCACGGTTTGAATCCGACTTCGCCCTACGCCGCCTCAAAGGTTGCTGCTGACCGTTTCGCATTTTCTTATTACCTGACTTATGGACTGCCCGTTGCCATCATCCGCCCGTTCAACACGTTCGGACCCCGGCATACCTACGATGTGATTCCCAAGTTTATAGATCTTGCATTAAAGGGGAAGCCTCTGACCGTTTATGGATCCGGGAAGCAGAGCAGGGACTTCACTTATGTTGACGATATGGTCCGCGCATTTCTTGTCATGGGCAGCCATCCCAAGGCAGTGGGACAATCCGTGAACTTTGGTACAGGCACGGACATCAGCGTAAATAAAACGGCTGAACTGATCGTGAAGCATTGCGGAACAAAAACACAGATAGTGCATATCAAGCAAAGGCTTGCTGAAGTCCACAAACTTCGCTGCAACCCGGCTCTTGCCAAAAAACTCTTTGGCTGGGAGGCCGAAGTCAGTTTTGAGGAAGGCTTAAAGAAAAATATCGAATGGCACCGTCAGCATCTGCGCAGCCGCTCATAGCGCCGTCCGCAATCATCGATTCAACGGCAAAAATAGGCAAAGGAACCCGTATCTGGGCTTTTGTTCAGGTCGGGGAATGGGCTTTTATCGGCGAAAACTGCGTCATTGGCAATGGGGCTTACGTCGATCGGCATGTACGCATCGGCAATAACGTGAGGATTCACAACAAGGCTCTTCTTTATCAGGGAGTGATTGTTGAAGACGATGTTTTTATCGGGCCCGGAGTTTGCTGTACGAATGATCCCTGGCCGCGCAGCGGACTCACGCGCAACATGACACATGTCGGCTGGAGAATCAAAAAAGGCGCTGCTGTCGGTGCTAATGCCACAATTCTCCCCGATCTGGACATTGGTGCTTATGCCGTTGTCGGGGCGGGATCGGTTGTTACGAAAACCGTCAGTAATTTCGCGCTGGTCGCGGGGAATCCTGCCCGTCAGCGCGGCTGGGTCTGCCCCTGCGGCGAAGTGATTCGTTTTGAATATTCGAAACCTGTTCCTTTACCGGAAAACTGTCAGGTCTGTGGAAAAACTTTCTCTACAGACCGTTAATCTATAACCCCGGACATTCTATTTATGCTGACGACATCCCCCGCGACAAAAGACCAATTGAAGCCTGCCAATGCCGCTTTCTCGTGGCTTCTACATTCCGGCATCCAGGATCAAACACCTTCGCCCGATAAAAACGGCGGTGTGAACGCCTGGTTTGATGTCCGGACTCAGTCCTATCCTTTTCTTTATTCTGAAATTACGGGATATGCGGTGAATGCCTATCTTTTCGCATACACGCAGACCGGGGAGTCAGCTTATCTGACCGCATCAAAAATGGCCGCAGATTGGCTGATTAGACAGGAATTTCCAGAGAACGGATTGATCCGGACACGTGTGAATCACGATCATTTCCGGGTTCCTTATTTTGACGAGTGGGTGTTTACTTTTGATCAATGGATTATTGCGTATTCGCTTGCCTGTCTCGCTCAAGCCTGCGGTGAGAAAACTTACCTGACGCATGCTGTTAAAATGGCCGATTTTCTTTTGGCAAACACAGTCCGACCCAACGGTCTGTTTTTCCCTGTTTATCATGTGGGACGTAAAGAACCGGAAGCCACGGGAGACAAATGGTCGCGTCAAAGCGGCGGATTCCACGCTAAAGCCTTAATGGCGCTTGATAAAATCCATGAACTCACCGGTCAGTCTTCGTATGCTGAGGCGGCCAGGAAGCTCTTTTCAGCGACTCTCGAACTTCAGCAGCCCGACGGACGTTTCATCACGCAGGACAATGAGGGAAGCACACACCTCCACCCGCATCTTTATACAGTGGAAGGGCTCCTCCAATACGGACTTTTTCACGGAAACGGGGAAGCGCTCAAAGCTGCTTTGCGGGGCGTAGAGTGGGTTCTCGCGGGACAGCGTCAAGACGGAGTCGTTTTTTCTTTTTTTAAAGATCAGGCCTTCCAGCCCTTCACGCGGGCTGATGTGCTTGCCCAGACTTTGCGGACGGCTGTAAAGCTTCAGCAGACAGGTCTCTTGAAAGGCAAAGACAGTGAGCTGAAAAAACTTCGCGATAAACTTCTATCCTTTCAGGTTCAGCAGGGATCCATGCGGGGGGCTTTTTTTTACGGCCAAGAGCAGGACGGCTCGATTCATTATCACCTCAATGCCTGGGTCACCATGTTTGCCGCGCAAGCGCTTTGGCTTGCCGACCAGGAAGCCGATGGCGCAAATAAAGTGATTCCTTTCTTCATTTAAATTCAGCAGACGGCTGAACTTTACATACGGACATCTTTCATGAAAAAACGTGTTTTAATAGCCTTTGGGACAAGGCCGGAGGCTTTAAAATTCGCGCCTTTGATTAAAGCGCTTGAAAGTTCAGGCCGGTATGAAGCCTATGTCTGCATAACCGGACAGCATCGTCAGATGCTCGATCAGGTCATTGATTTCTTCAATCTTAAAATCCATGCGGATCTGAAACTCATGCGTGCAAATCAGACGCTTGAATACGTGAGCGGCCGAGTGATCTCACGTTTCGGGCAGATTATCCGCAAAACCCGCCCCAGTATCGTTTTTGTCCAGGGAGACACGGCGACAGCGCTGATGGTCGGAATCGCCAGCTTTTATGCCAAAGTGCCTATCGCTCATCTGGAAGCCGGTCTGCGGACCTGGAATAAGTTTCAGCCTTTTCCTGAAGAGATGAACCGAAAACTTCTTTCTCATCTCGCCGACATTCATTTCACTCCGACTCGCACCGCAACTTCGAATCTTATCAACGAAGGCATTCCTAAAAGTGATATCTATCAGATTGGAAATACAATTGTTGATACCGTTGAGATTGCGGCAAAGAACGTTCGCGTCACTTACCCGGTTTTCCGGAAATTAAATCCTGAAAAAAAAATCCTTTTCGTTACGGCACACCGCCGGGAAAGTTTCGGAGAAGGGCTGCGTCAGATTTTTCTAGGGCTTAAAAAAATCGCTGCACAGCGCAAGGATGTCGAGATTGTTTATCCTGTTCATCTCAATCCGAATGTTTTCGGTCCAGCCCATGAAGCTTTAGGCGGCTGTGAAGGCGTGCATCTTATGAGACCTTTTTCCTATGAAGAAACCTGCTGGATACTCAAGAACTGCTACGCTGTGCTTACGGATTCCGGCGGTATCCAGGAAGAGGCCCCTTCTTTTGGAAAGCCCGTGTTAATTCTGCGCAATGTAACAGAGCGCGCTGAAGGCATCCGTGCGGGGTGCGCGAAACTGGTCGGGACCGATGCAAACAAGATTTTCAGGGAGACCCGCAGGCTTTTGACATCGCCGCGTCTTTACGCCTCCATGCAGGTGAAAAAGAACCCTTATGGCGACGGTAAGTCCTGCAGCCGGATTTTGAACATCCTGGACAAAGAGCTCAGCTCCGGACGATTAAACACTGAAAGCAGACCTGTGCCCAAAACCCGACTCGTTGAAATGCGTAAGCGCAAATGAAAATCGCCTTCACTGTCTATCCCGTAGCTTTCCAGTCTCCTGGCGGCGGAGAAATTCTTTTGCTTAAAACAAAGGAGTATCTTGAAAAAGAAGGCGTGAAGGTCAAGCTGTTCGATACCTGGCACGACAAACTGAGAGACTTTGACATACTGCATACTTTTGGTTCTGTCAAAGACTCGCTGCGTCTTATGGAATCCGCCAGACAAGCCGGTATTAAAAATGTACTATCGACGGTTTGCTGGTACAGCTGGAAATCAGCGTGGGGGACTTATCCAGATTTCAAGACACGGGCGCTGTCGCTCACTCGCCATGCGGCCAAATGCTGGCTGCCTTTTTTGCCCTCAGAAAGAAAGCGAATGATGCAGATTTCAGATCTGCTTTTGCCGAATTCAGAAAGCGAGTCCTCACAGCTAAAGTCTTTTTTTAACGCACCTCAGGACAAGATTCGCATCATACCTAATGCTGTTGACGCTTCATTCGCGGAAGTTTCGCCTGATCTCTTTATCAGCCGTTTTGGATTCCGGGATTTCATTTTGATTGTCGGTAGAATCGAACCACGGAAAAACCAGCTCAACGTGATCAAAGCGCTCAAGGGAATGCCGAAGCCCGTCATCATAATCGGTGATTGTGTCCCCGGGTATGAAGCTTACGAAGCTGAATGCCGGCGTGAAGCCGACGCGAACACGCATTTTCTTGGCGGACTTCCTCATGGTTCAGAACTCCTTCGCTCTGCCTATGCGGCATGCGATACTTTTGTTCTGGCTACCTGGTTGGAGACCCCGGGCCTGGCTGCGCTTGAAGCCGGTCTTGCAGGCGCAAAGGTTGTGATTACTGAAGAAGGCGCCACAAAAGAGTATTTTCAGGATTATGTCCACTATGTTCCTCCCGGCAGCGTATCGATCATTCGCTCACAGGTTCTGCGAGCACTCTCTTGCGTCAAAACCCCAGCGCTTAGCGTCCACATCCGCGAACGCTATCTGTGGCCTGTTGCTGCAAAAAAAAATATCGAAGCTTACGAGCAGGTGCTAAGAAAATGAGTTCCGGACAAAAAGTGTCCATTTCTGGGAAATCCGGATTTCAGCAGCATTTACTTAATTTTGTTTTTATTCTTTCGCTTATTTCTGTTCATCTTGAAGGCTCCTATCTGGCCTTTGCCCGTATAGGATGGACTGTTCAAGCTATTCTGTATGTTCTCGATCTTCGGTATGCGCTTTATGCCTGTTTTTTTCATACTGCTTTTTTTAATCCTGCGGGATTTTTCAGCAATTCTCTTTTTACAGTGAAACATCTTCACATTGCTGTGGGAATGACGGCAATCGTTCGTCTGCTAAAAGGCGAGCTTAAGCAGGACCTGATTCGGGCATGGCCTTTTTTAAAAAGATTCTCTTTGGTTTTCATTGTGGTTGCTTTGGGTACACTTAATTTTGTCCGTTTGGGAACCGACTTCAAAGCCGTTCTCATTCCGGCCAATATATCGCTTGTCCTGGGAATGATGATCTATATAGCCGCAGTCTTCACATCTTATGAATCTTTGCACCGTCTCAAGCATCTGGAACAGGCGCTTAAGTTTTTTCTGTTTGGCGTTCTACTTCAGACGGCAGCGAGCCTTATGCCTTCTTTTGCTTTTATGCCTTTGTGGAAAACAGAAATCCTTCACAATAATCATTTAGGTATTCTTGTTTCTTTAGGTCTCTGGTACGCCCTGTATTTTTTTGGACAGCCATCCCGCAAGATGTCGCATGTTGTGTCTACGGGAACCGTTGTTTTTCTTTTCGCGGTGCTGCTGGGCACATGCTCCCGTACGGCATGGATTAGTTTTCTGCTCGTTGTACCTTTCTGGGTAAGCGAAGCCAAAAAAAGCGGCGCTTGTTCACGCGGCCTGAGTCTTGCCCCTGTACTGGCAATCATTCTTGTTATCGTTACTCTCATTCTATGTGCTTCCAATGAGTTTATCCGTGCGCGTGTAATAAAAATGCCGGAGATTCTGGATCTGGCATATTGGCAATACACACTTCAGGACCGCCAAAACTTCGGTTTCCTCGGTGTTTTTCGCCTTAGAGATCTTCATGAGCTTAAAGATATTCTTCTTATAAAGCCCCTTACGGGGGCCGGCTTTATACCTAAGGTTGTTGATATTCATGGTTTTTATTTTCTGCTTCTCGGCGGCACCGGCATCTTCGGATTTATTGCTTTTGCCGCTTTTCTGTATCGACTCTCCATCGGATTAAAAAAATCTACCGCAGTCAGGACACCTGGCCGTGAAAGCACCCTGGCCGCAGTCTCGTTATGCGCTGTTCTTACCTGGTCCTTCAGTCTCATTATGGAATCCTATTTTCTTCAGTTTTTTGTCTGGCTTCCTGTGATTACCGGCATGATTTATATAGAAACAGCAAATCAGGAAGGGGCATCCCTTCGGGCGAAAGCAACGGAAATAAAAAAATCTTGCGGTGATCCTCAAGGAGCAATCCATGATATCGCTTAGAGAGCTGAACAATATCTGCCAAAAGCCCAATTACAAAACATCGGGTAACTGGATGGTGAGAACTTTTTTAAGAGATGCGGCATTGCCCTGCACATGGCTTCTTCTTCATACGGGCGTGACCGCAAACCAGGTCACAGCGATCGCGCTCTCAGTGGGCATTGTAGCCTGCTGTTTCTTTTCACAGCAGGGACCGGGGGCATTTCTGACCGGAGCTATTCTCCTGCAGTTCTGGTATTACCTTGATCATGTTGACGGTCAAATTGCCCGTTATAGAAAAACAGCGTGCACCACGGGCCGTTTTTTTGATTTTCTGATGCATCACATCGTTCATACGCTTGTTATTTTCTCCCTCGGAGTTTCGTTCAGCGGCTCTTTGTCCCTTGAAGAGAAGGGGATTGTCATCGCTGCTGCCGCTGCTTTTTTAATGAGTCTTTTTAACAGCATCCATGACATTAAAAGCAAAGCTTTCATTGAACGTTTATTGCAGTCTCAAACTGTTAAAATCCGCCAGGAGCAAAAAGACCGCACGGAACAAACGGAAATTAATCGCTCAGCCGCACGGCGTTCGTTTTCAGTTATCCACAAAGCTTGTGAAATTCATGTCATGATGAACACTCTCACTTTTTTTGCTCTGGTTCAATTCTTTTTCATGCCAGGCGCAGACATGCGGGCTCTACTGTTTATTGTTTACGCTGCGGCCATAACGCTTCTGACGTTCGTCAAAATTACCCACTTTATTCGTGCCCGTAAAGCCGATGATGAGTTTACTGCTTTGTTCGAGACGAAGCTTCCGGAGCAGAATTTTAAAGATCCCGCATGATGCCGACGATGTCGCGCCTTAAAAGAGCCTGCTTTGCTGTTTTCACATTCGTTATAGGCGTTCTCATTCTCGAACTGTCTGCCGGGCTGATGTTACCCGCTGTAGAACCCAAACCCAAGCCTCCTGCTGCGTGGACCGGAATTCCCGAAGACGTGTGGACCGAATTTGATCCGAAGCTCGGATGGTTCCATAAAAAGAGCGCGGAGGCGCGTCTGCAAACAAAAGTAATCGACCATAAAATTACAACAAACTCACTCGGCCTTCGCGGCCCGCGGGAATATTCACTCAAAAAAAAAGAGGGAATCACACGGCTTTATTTACTGGGCGACAGCTTTATTTTTGGGTTTGGAGTCCGCGACGATGAAACGATAACAGCGAGAATTGAAAATTCAGACCCGTCGATTGAAGCGATGAATCTGGGTGTTGCCGGCTACGGCACTGATCAGATGAAGCTTCTGCTTGACCGCTTTGATTTCGATTTCGCTCCCGATCTTGTTATCATTGCTCTTTATCCGGAAGATTTCTGGCGCGCTACACGAAGCTATACGGATGCCGGATACTCAAAACCCTATTTTCAGCTGAAGCGGAACGGGGAATTAGTCCTTAAGAATGTTCCTGTGCCTTTACCTAAAAGCGCGTCTGGCAGCCAATTTCCGCAAATTATTGAAAATAGCGTGCTTTTAGATTTTTTTGAAAAAAGTGCCTTAGTCCGGCTTTGTTTAAAACTTTCCCGCCGGCTTCTTAAGGTCACGGGTTTAGAGGATCCGGATAGCAGTGAAGAATGGCGTCTCGGAAGGGAAGTCCTTAAAACTGCGATCGCCTCGATACGGAGGCATGGCGCTGAACCTGTTCTCATGATTGTTCCGCCTGCGCGCTGGATTACGGGCAGCGTTGAACCTTTGAGGGATTCGTTAGTTCTGTTTTCAAAACGCGAGCATACGCCCATGATTGATCTGACCGATAATTTTCGCAGCGCTTTGAGCGAAGCGCCTGTCCAGCACTGGTTTATACCAGACGATTTTCATTGGACGGCAGCCGGCCATGAGCTTGCAGCGCGTGCTCTATTGCACTATGTAAATGACTGGAAAAATCAACGTGATTAGCCCGATTTCATCCGCCTCAATTCGAAGAACAGCAGAATCTCTGTTTTTTGATATTTTTGCTTTACTGGCGGCAATTCTTTTTTTTACCGGCGCAGGTTTTCTGTTTTCGGGTCCTCTTCGTGAACTTATCGGACAGAAGCCCTGGATTCACCGAGCCTGCGTGACAATGCTGCCTGTTGCGGTGATCGTTTGGGCAGCCTGGAGAAATCTTGTTATGAAGCCAGGTTCTGCTGGTGCTTCCTTCGTTCAGACTTTTGTTTTATTTTCTTTTAAGAAACCCGTATTGACGCTTCATCTTATATTCCTCTTCCTCGCGATAACATGGTCGATATCTTCCTGGTTTCGCCATGCAGCACTTCATTCAAGTTTCGACTTTGCAATTTTCGTGCAGGCGGTTTGGAACACTCTGCAGGGAAATTTTCTCTATTCCTCGATTAAAGGGGGAATCTGCCTTCTCGGTGATCACTTCAGCCCATTTCTGGCGGTTTTAGCTTTGCCCTATGCGGTCTGGACAGCACCGGAGTGCCTTCTTGTTCTCCAAGCTTTCAGCGCAGCTTCGATTGTTTATCCTGTCTACAAACTTTTAAAAATACAAAATCCTTCAGGAAACGCGCCGCTCCTTTTCGTTTTTGCGACAGCTCTGTACCTGCCCATTCGAAATGCCGTGAGGTTTGACTTTCACCCGGAAGTCATGACCATGCCGCTGCTCTTGTGGGCTTTCTACTTCCTCACCATTCAAAGAGTCTTCTCGGCGTCTCTGTGTATGATCGTTGCTTTATCCGCAAAAGAAAATACAGCACTCGTTCTGGCCGGGATGGGAGCCTACGCCTGTTTTGGTCCATCGGCGAACAGGCGTTTTGGTCTTTTCTGGCTGACCGCTTCGGTGCTTTATTTCTTTGCCTGTGTCAAATTCTGGATCCCGCATTTCTCCGGGGCCGAATACTTTTATCTTTCCGGAAACTTTCTTTCCTGGCAGAATTTAACGCCCACTTCATTGTGGAATCACTTGATTTCAATTTCCTCCGCTGTGTACCTGATAAAAATATTCGCTCCTTTTGCTTTCCTAAGTTTTCTGAACCCGGCCGCGCTGTTTTTGACTCTGCCGATGCTTGCCCAGAATCTTCTTTCCAGAAACGAAGCCACACGCTCAATATTTTTTCAATACACAGCGCTTTTAACTCCCTTTGTGATTATTTCGGCGGCTGCAGGCTGGAAGAGAGTGGCTCATTTGCGGGTGGCGACTTACGCTCTTATCGCGGCTTCTGTTTCTTTTGCGGGAGTTTCCGAGTTTTATCTCATCGGCGAGCACGCTGCCAAAATCACGCCTCACACGAAGCTTGTGCGCAGTCATCTTCAAGAAATACCGCATGAAGCCTCGTTGAGGACCCATGAATTTCTTGCTGCGCATGCAGCTCATCGTTCTGAACTTCATATTTATGAGAACAACCATCCGAGAGAAGGCGGCTCTCCCAAGGCCCGTTCATCGGAGTATGTGGCTTTGGATCGATCGTTTATCGCGTCTGATCAGCACCCAGAGCAAGAGCTTGCTGCCTCGGGTTACCGGGAGATGTTTTCAGCCGCTGGATTCACGATATGGCGGCGTCCTTCAGAAGAAGGGGAATAGCAGCCATGAACCAGCATTCTCGAAGTGAAGCTGTTCTGAATACCATGCTCTGGCTGGCTTTCGCAGCATGGGTGTTTGTTCTTTTCACTAATGCATTACCGCTTGTTCAACTCGGCTGGCTTGAGCCCTTGAAGTCCAAAACCCGTTACGCCAATCTTGTGCGTATAGCAACGCTTCTTTTTTTTGCTCTTCTGAGCATTCTGGCTTTTAAAAAACGGATTTTATTCACGCGGCTGGATTTACTGCGGCTGTGGAATTCGGCTTCTCCTTCGCAGATCGGGGGGCTGGTCTGGATTTTAACGCTGATCTATTTCGTTTCAGGGTCTTTGATAGGATTTACGCGGCATTTCGCACTACAGACCCGGGCGTTTGATCTCGGCATATTTGACCAGGTTCTTTGGAACACACTCCAGGGTGATTTTCTTTTATCGTCCTTGAAAGATAATACCTGTTTGCTGGGCGATCATTTCAGTCCTTTTCTCATTCTTTTGATACCCGCTTACGCGCTTTTTCAAGACCCGGTGACTTTGCTTATCCTGCAAGCAGCAGCCCTTTCTTTGTGTATCCCTGTAGTTTATAGATTGGCGAATCAGCAATTGCTGGATCCTAGAGCAGCTTTTTGCTTTGCCGCTGCATTTTTTCTTTTTTATCCTGAGCGAAGCGCGCTTCACGAGGATTTTCACCCTGAGGTGATGGTGCAGCCGCTTCTTTTCCTTGCTTTTATTCTCATGAAAGAAAGGAAATGGGGGCTCTTTCTCGGGTGTCTCACGCTTTGCCTTTCAGCCAAGGAAAACTTTGCGGGCATCGTTTTTATTTTTGGGTTATCGCTTTTTCTGTTTGAAAAACAGAAGCGACTTGGGGGCTTTCTCGCCATTTTTGCGCTTTTTTATCTGATCTCAGTGACACGCTGGATCATTCCCTCGATCAGCGGGAAGCCTTATTTGTATTGCGGTTTTTATCAGTCGATTTTAGAGCATCCCGCGGCGGCAATGCACCAGATTCTCAGCCTGGACGCAGTGTCTTATATCCTGAAGCTTTTCTCACCGCTGCTTTTTCTTTCATTTTTGCATCCGCCAAGTCTTTTGCTGACGCTTCCTGTTCTTGCGCAGAATCTGCTTTCCGAGAATGAAGTGACCCGCTCTTTTAGTTATCACTACACTGCGGGGTTATCACCTTTTGTTTTTATTTCTGCAATTATGGGATGGCATTGGCTCTCGTCGAGGCTAACGGGTTCTATGAAGAGAAAAGTTTTATTATTGCTTATGCTTTTCAGCCTGCTCCGTTCAGGCCCCTCCGAATATTATTATTTCTACAACAGCCTGCAGAGCATTAATCCACTGATAAAAACAACGAAATCGGAGCTGTCCAGGATTCCGGATAAAGCATCTGTTTTAACGCACAATAACCTGATCCCGCAATTATCCCGAAGAAAATACATCTTTCAATTTGAACATAATCCGACACCCGAAAAAATTGAACAGGCATTAAATCTCGATGTTGATATCGTCATCCTGGACAAGCAGTTCTGGGAGCCTAAATCAAAGCCATTTGAAGAAACTGTGGCTGATTTTCAGGCGGAAGGATTCATGAGTCTTTTTAAAAACGAGAATCTGGTCATTTTTAAAAAAATAAGTCCGGGGAAGGATCTGTCTTAAGATTTCGCTATCTGCGGGATTTCTGATTTGGAGGAGGGTTTTCCGGCAGAATATTTCTTGGATTTGCGCTGAAAGTAAAAAACGATGGATTCCCAAAGAGCGAATCCCATGATTTTCATGTTTAAAGATGATTTTCCCCAGCGGCGGCCGCGGTGATTTGAAGGCACTTCCTTGACTTTGTAGCCCAGGTCAAAAGCTTTGATAATGATTTCCGGAAGCATAAAAAGAGAACGCGAAGTTAGGTCTATGGAATGAATAAGTTCACGGCTCCAAGCCTGCGACCAGTTGTAATCATTAACGCGGAGCTTGAACATTGCGTTCAGAACAAAAATATAAATCACGGAAATAAAGAAACGGTGAAGTTTGTAGGCGTTGCGCTGCCATCGTACCCCGAGAACCACGTCAGCGTGCTGGGCGCCATCCGCAAGCAGGGGATTGACGAAAGCTGGAATTTCAGAGCAGTCAAACTCTTCGTCGGCCCCGATGTACATGAGGTAGCGTCCTTGCGCTGCGGCGAGACCGTCGCGCATTGACTGATTGTAGCCTTGATTTACCTCGTGAAAGATAATCTTGGTTTGAGGGTATTGTGTCAGGAGATCTTTAATAACTTCACGTGTCCGGTCTTTACTTCCGTCCTCCACGATAATGATCTCTGTTTTCCATCGAGGATTCTTTCCAATGACCTCATACAAGTCTCGGAAAACGCCAATTATATTCTGCTCTTCGTTGTAGACGGGAATGATGAAGCTGATATCGGGTTCAACCGGACCTGTGTTATTCATGAGAGGAACGATAATGGAAGACTGGATTCCTGTCAAGTTTCCAGGACTACACAACAGAAAGCAAACTTGTATTTGACAGCCGTTAAGAACGTATATACAATTATCTATCTTTGAATTCAATGTATATACGTTTTTTAGGAGAACCCTATGCCCAGCAAAAATAAAATCGCCCGTAAAGGAAAGCCGCCCGCTCAAGAAAGCGACAGTAAACTCATTTCCATCCGCATACCTGCAAACATGATCGAAAAACTGAGAGGGGTTGCGGGTAAAAAAGGGGACATGGGCTATCAGAAGCTGATCAAATCATACATTTCCCAGGGGCTCACCGAAGAGTCCATTGCCGATTCTCATGGAGGCAAATTGTCTGCATCATCTTCGAAGGAAAAGAAAATGACGCGGAAGTCTCCGGTTAAAACCGGCAAGCCAATGACCGGTGCAAAAAGGGCAGACGTTTCGGCATTAGCGGATTCGCAGGTAATTCGCGAAGATATAAAAAACATCGCTGATGCCTTGAGACCCTACCATCGTTTTTTTTCGGGTAAGACTTTTTTGATTACAGGAGCTTATGGATTTCTCGGCAGGTACATGGTTCATCTGCTTAAGTACCTCAACGAACAGGTTCTAGAACAGAAGACGCGAGCGCTTCTTTTGGATAATTTTGTTACAGGTTATGAGCAGCGTGTCATTTCGGATAGAAATCTTGTTTTTTATCGCCACAATGTAATTAACCCTTTCAGCACCAATGAAGAGATTGACTACATCATTCACGCTGCGGGAATCGCATCGCCTGCTTATTACACAAAGTACCCGATTGAAACCATGGATGTCGGCACTGTCGGTACCCGGCACATGCTCGAGCTGGCTTACAAAAAAAATGTCTCAGGCTTTCTTTTTACAAGCTCAAGTGAAGTCTATGGCGATCCTGATCCGAAACATGTTCCGACCAACGAAGAGTATTACGGCAATGTGTCGATCACCGGTCCTCGCTCGTGCTACGACGAATCGAAGAGGTTTGGCGAAACGATGTGCCTGGCTTTTTGGAGAACGTTTAATGTTCCCGTCAAGATCGTCCGCCCATTCAACGTGTATGGTCCCGGTATTCGACCTGATGATTACCGTGTTCTTCCCAATTTTATTGAACACGCGCTAAGAAAAGAACCTCTGCCCATTCATGGAGATGGTCGAAACACCCGGTCTTTCTGCTATATCAGCGACGCAATTGAATCGATCTTCCGGGTTCTTTTCGCTAAAGAAAGCGGTGAATATTTCAACATCGGTAATCCGGCGCCGGAGATTTCTGTAAAGGATCTGGCCTATGTCGTGAGAGACGCGATGCCCTACAAGGTCGATGTGGTAAGCATCGATCCGCCGCATGCCGTTTACGCGAGCTCGGATCCTAAGCGGCGTTGTCCCGACATCAGTAAGCTTCAGAGAGTCACGGGTTTTAAGCCGAAGGTTTCTCTTGAAGAGGGTGTCCGCCGGACGATCCGCTGGTTTTCTGAATTTTAATATCCCATTTCAAAAAAAATTACAGCCAATAAGTTTTAAATAAGGAGAAGGTCCATGGAAACAATTCGGCATATTAGTCCTGCGTTTGTCGATGCTCGCGGCGAAATCCACAATCTTTTCGAGGGGCACCTCGGACACGTCGCTATGATCACTTCTAAAAAGGGAACAGTTCGGGCTAATCATTACCATAAAAAAGACCATCAGTTTATTTATCTCGTCAGCGGTGCTTTTGAAAGTCATAGTGTTGATACCCGCGACACTTCGAAGCGCCTTGTACTCAATGTAAAGCCGGGCGACATTGTGGAAACACCCGCTTTTATTGCGCACGCGCAGAAATTCACGGAAGATTCTGTGTTTCTTGCTTTTACGACCCTGGAACGTGAAAGCGGTAAATATGAAGAAGACACGATTGCTTATCAGGTAATTGAGGGCTATATTAACCCTTCACTGAAAACGGCTGCCAAGGCCTAAACGGCTTTTCACTTTTTCCGGTACTAATGAAACGTCGAATCGTAATTACGGGAGCTTCGCGAGGGTTGGGCTTGTGTCTCACCCGGAAGTTTATTGCTGCCGGTGATGAGGTTATCGCCGTGAGTAAGACGCGGAAATTCTGGAAAGCTCTTGAAGGCCTTGAAGGTCCTGGCACTCTCTATACGCATCAAGCGGACCTCACCGTTGAAAGTCAGGTCAGAAATCTGGCACAGAAGCTTTCCCGCCATCCGCGCCCGCTCGATATCCTTATCAATAATGCCGGTATCGGGGGAGCGCTCAAGCCTATTACGCATCTATCTTTAAAGTCATTTGAAGAGATAATGTCAGCCAATTTGACCTCTGCTTTTTTGATGACCAAATATTTCACCCCTATATTCCGCAAACAGGGCCATCCCGGCCTGATTCTCAACGTCTCTTCCATGGCAGGTATTCGCGGCGTGCCAAGACTTTTCGCTTATTCCGCCTCCAAATACGGTCTGTTAGCTTTGACTCAGTGTACAGCCAAAGAGAACCTTGATGTGTCGCTAAAATGTGTAACGGTTTGTCCCGGAGGCATGAATACCCAAATGCGCGCGGCTCTGTTCGGGCAGAAAGATGCTTCGGCCCAGCAATCGCCGGACTTTGTGGCAGGTATCATGCTGGACATTATTGAGGATCGGTTTCCTGTCGCGAATGGCAGCGATGTTGTGATCCGTCACGGGAAAATATTTTCTGTAAATGCCATGCCTGCAGCCTAGGACAGGAGAATTAAGTATGGAAAGTGAATCCTTTAAAAAAAACGTCTGCCGCTACTCGGGAACACCTCTCGGCCGCCCATTTCTTGAATTGGGCACGATGGCTTTGGCCAATTCCTATGTTAAGCCTGAAGACTCGGGAAATCCTGAATTCACATGCCCCCTGAGTCTTGTCTGGAATAAGGAATCGGGACTCGTTCAACTCTCGCATGTGGTTCCGCCAGATCTCATGTTTTCTCATTACTTGTATGTTAGCTCGACAACTCAGACGTTCAGGGATCATTTTGCGGCCTACGCCTCTTCCGTCCGGGAAAAAGTCGTTGGCTCAAAAAGCGCTTTAGCAGTCGATATCGGGAGCAACGATGGCCTGCTGCTTTCCTGTTACATGAAAGAGGGGATGCGGGCAGTGGGTGTTGATCCAGCAAAGAATCTCGCAGATGATGCGAATAAAAAGGGCCTTTTAACCTTGAACCGTTACTTTGATAAAGAATGTGTCAAGTCCATCATCGAGCAGCACGGCAAAGCCAGCGCCGTCAGCGGAAACAATGTGTTTGCGCACATCGATGATATCCATGCCGTTCTGGAAAACGTCCACAATCTCCTCGATGATCAGGGACTGTTTGTTATTGAATTCCCTTATCTGGTCACGATGGTTGAGCAGATGCTTTTTGATATGATCTATCATGAACACCTTTCGTACATTGCAGTGCATCCTCTGAAATACGTCATTGAACGATTCGGCTTCGAAATCTTCAAGATAGACTTCGTATCCTCACACGGCGGCTCGCTCAGGGTCTTCATGCAGAAGAAAAACGGCCCGCGAGCGATCGACGAATCAGTCTCAAAATATCTTGATAAAGAAAAGAAAGACGGCTACGACAGGCCGGAAATATATGAGAATTTTGCAAGAAAAGTGCTTGAGATCCGGAATGATTTTCGAACAATGATCAAACGGGAAAAGGCCGCTGGAAAGAGAATTGCCGGATATGGCGCTCCCGCCAAAGCTACTACGCTATTGAATTTTTACGGCTTAACTGGCTCAGATGTCGATTACGTCGTAGACGATAACCCGTTGAAACAAGGTTATCTGGTTCCCGGTGTCGGGATTCCTATTCGCCCGAGCAAGGCCCTCGATGAGTCACCGGTGGATATCATCATTATCTTCGCCTGGAATTTCGCCCGAGAAATCCTGAAGAAAATCGGCCACTATAAAAGTCGAGGCGTAAGGTTCGTTCTACCCCTGCCGGGACCTCAGACGGCTTTGGAAAATTCAGTTCAAGAGCAGCGTTTTGAAATTAGTCCCGTTTAAATTATCAGGCCGGGGGCGCTCATGAGCATCATTTCTAAAGGAAAGCTGGCCCATTTCCCCTGGGAAAATGGGCTTTTGTTCAGTTTACTGACGCTATTTGTAAGCTTTTCGTTTTCTACAGCCCTTGTTGAAATCGCGACGGTTGCCGGACTTCTTTTTTTTTCTGGGCTTATCCTGACACGAAAAAAAAACCCTTTCTCTTTTTTGCCACACTTTTCATTCGCCGCGCTTCTTGTCTATGTATCCATTGTGTCTTTGTCACTTTTTTGGACGGAGTATCCAAAGGAAAGCTTCCGAGGTTTATTCAAAGTTCTTCAGCAGATCAGCATTTTTATTCTTGCGGCACAGCTTCCGCGAACTGTAACCGCCAGTCCGCTTTTTGAAAATGTTTTTCTCATACTTTTTGCTGCGACTGTCGCCAACGGTCTGTTTCAATATGCTTTCGGCGCCGACTTGATACGCGGTTATCAATACGTCGAGGCATCCGCTGGCCCGAGAATCACTTCTTCCTTTAAATCCTACGGGCTTTTCGCGGCATTTCTGGTTCTTGTTACGCCGCTTGCGATGGCTTACGCTCTTGCCGCACCCCGCTTTTCAAGGCTCCAGATACTGCTCGTTGTTCTTGTGTTAGAAGGCCTGATTTGTCTTTATCTAACGCGTAGCAGGGGAGCCTGGCTTGGTTTTTTTATCGGCTCTTTTCTCACCTTGCTCGCTTTTCGTCAGTGGCGTTTTGCAGGGGTGCTTACCGTCGCGGCGATTGTTGGAATTCTTATGCTTCCGCGAAATGTTCTCATTCATCTGGATATCGAACGCAAAGAGCAGTCCATTGTGGAGCGTTTTGATTTATGGCAGAGAGCTGTGGATGTCATCGAAGTTAAACCTTTTACTGGGACAGGCATCAACACTTATACAAAAGCTCACGTTAAATACGATAAAAGTGAAAGTTGGCGTGTCCGTGATTATTACGCGCACAATGGGTATCTGCAAATGGCTGCAGAAATCGGAATACCAGGTACTGCAGCTTTTATCCTTTTTCTCTTCAGTTTTTTGATAACGGCTTATAAACGCTCGCACGCTTTGCTGGTTCTGCGCGAACGGCTCATCCGAGGCGGATTGCTCGCCGGGACCGCTGGATTCTGTATCTTTGCAGTCTGGGATACACTTCTTCATAATCCCCAATCAGTTTTGGCGTTCTGGTTTATCGCGGGAATTCTGGCTTCTGCGGTAAAAAAAACTGAGGCCGAGATTGCATCTTGACCGGCCTATTTAAAGATTGTAGTCTCCTTGGTTTGCAGTCATAAAACATCACGTGGCTTTTGGCTCGCTGAACGCCAGAGGAAGCTTCTTAAATGAGAATTCTTGGTCTATCGGCTTTTTATCACGATAGTGCAGCCTGCCTGGTTATTGATGGAAAAATCGTCGCGGCCGCTCAGGAAGAACGTTTTACGCGTAAAAAGCACGATGCAGCTTTTCCCAACAACGCTGTGAATTACTGCCTGAAAGAAGCCGGTATTACAGCGCAGGATCTGGACATCGTTGTCTTTTATGATAAGCCGCTTGTTAAATTTGAACGGCTGCTGCAAACGTATATGGCCTACGCTCCCCGGGGGCTAAAGTCCTTCATCAAGGCCATGCCTGCCTGGATTAAGCAAAAGCTCTGGACCAAAGATCTTATCCGAGAAGAACTTGGCGGTTACACGGGCAAAATGCTTTTCACCGAGCACCATGAGTCTCACGCAGCTTCCGCATTTTTTCCTTCTCCGTACCAGGAAGCCGCAGTGCTCACAATGGACGGTGTCGGAGAATGGGCCACAGCGAGTTTTGGAACCGGCCGCGGTAACCGTGTTCAGATCCTGGAAGAAATCCTTTTTCCGCACTCTCTGGGACTTCTTTATTCCGCTTTCACTTATTACACAGGTTTTAGAGTCAATTCGGGTGAATACAAACTCATGGGGTTGGCGCCTTACGGCGAACCTGTTTATAAAGACCTCATCCTCAAAGAAATTGTTGAACTCTTGGAAGACGGATCATTCAGGCTCAACATGAAGTATTTTAACTATGCGGCTGGTCTTGAAATGACGTCTTCCGCGTTTAATAAACTTTTTGGCGGACCTCCCAGAAGACCCGAAACGCCGATTACACAAAAAGATATGGATCTTGCACGCTCAATTCAGGATGTTACGGAAGAAATTGTCCTTGGCATTGCCCGCTACGTGCAAAAGAAAACCGGCCTAAAAAACTTATGTATGGCCGGCGGCGTTGCCCTCAACTGTGTCGCTAATGGACGCCTTTTGCGGGAAGGACCTTTTGAAAACATCTGGATTCAACCCGCGGCAGGGGATGCCGGAGGCGCTTTAGGCGCGGCACTTTTTGCCTGGTATCAGTATCTGGATAATCCCCGAACTGCAGACGGAAAAAACGATCAGCTTCAGGGGTCCTATCTCGGCCCGGCATTCTCTGACTCTGAAATTAAGAGTTTCCTGGAGTCCGAAAACATTCCTTACGAGACTTTCACCGAAGAATCTTTACCTACCCAGGTTGCAGCCCTGATTGCGGACGAGAAGGTGATCGGCTGGTTTGAAGGGCGCATGGAGTTCGGGCCGCGAGCCTTAGGGGCAAGGTCCATTCTTGGGGATGCCCGATCGCCGAAGATGCAGGAAATCATGAACATAAAAATAAAATTCCGCGAGAGTTTCCGGCCTTTCGCTCCCGCAGTGCTTCGCGAAAAAGTATCGGACTATTTCAAGCTCACTTCAGACAGCCCTTATATGCTAATCGTTGCTCCTGTGACAGACTCCCGAAAGAAAGTCATGACCGATGAGCAGCAGAAGCTGTTTGGCATTCAGAAGCTGATGGTTCCGCGTTCCGACATTCCCGCTGTCACCCATGTCGATTACTCGGCGCGCATTCAGACTGTGGATGGTAAATCGAACCCTCTTTTTTATCAGCTCTTAAAACGCCTGGATGAGAAACATGGCTGTCCCGTAGTTATCAATACATCATTTAATGTGCGCGGTGAGCCTATTGTTTTAACTCCTCAGGACGCCTTTCGTTGTTTTATGCGCACGAATATGGATTATCTTGTGCTGGGTCATTGCGTTTTGTCAAAAACCGAACAGAAACCGCTTTCCGGAGATACAAACTGGAAGCAGGAATTTGCGCTGGATTAAATGACAATCACCGAAGAAATCAAAAAACTGAAAGTCACCCCCAAAAGCCTTAAGGAATTTGGCTTGCTGGTAGGTGGAATTTTTCTCGCTTTGGGTGCGTTCACTTTCTGGCGGGGCCACGCGCACGCGCTTGTTTTTCTGATCCCAGGCGTTTGCCTGCTGATCCCCGGGCTTTTTTTTCCTGCCATTCTTGAGCGGCCCTACCGAGCCTGGATGACTTTGGCTTTTATGATGGGCTGGGTTATGACCCGTGTTATTCTCACCGCATTATTCTTTCTAACAATGCTGCCGATCAGTCTCATCGCCAAACTCAAAGGTCATGAATTCCTTGATTTGAACATAAAAAAAAGAAGACCGAGTTACTGGGTCGAAAAGAAACCCTCAGAAGCGGTTAACCCCTACGAAAAGCAGTTTTAGGAGGTCCTTGTGTCAAAGCTGGATATTCTGAATGAATTCTGGGAATTTCTGAAAGTCAGAAAGAAGTGGTGGCTCGCGCCAATCGTTGTCGTCCTTATTCTTTTAAGCAGCCTGATCGTGTTAACTCAAAGCTCTGCCGTCGCTCCATTCATTTATACGTTGTTCTAAGCCTTATCCGGATCCGCGCCTATGGCATCAGACAGGTACGCTTTCAAGTCGGCCTGGAAAAGACACTTTGCCAGCGCTGTGGACTTTGCGGGCGGTGTATTGTTCAGCGCTTTTAAAATGCTGCGAACTCCGGAGTCATCTCCTGCGCCGGCCCGAAAAATCCTTCTTGTGCGGCTGGATCACATTGGCGACTTGATTCTTACACGACCTGCCGTACGCCTTTTACGTGAACATCTTCCCTCGGTACAGATTGACTGGCTGATTCCCGCCGAAAGCCGCCAGCTTCTCTCGTGCGATCCTTTTATCAACAATCTTATTCCGTTCAGATATCATTGGTACCGCAGGGGACAGAGAACGCTTGAAACAATCAGGGAGTTTTTTTCGCTGATCAAGCAGTTTCGTTCGGAAAAGTATGATGCCGCAGTTGATTTTCGCGGGGATTTCAGAAGTATTCTGCTGATTTTTTTGGCCGGAATTAAACAAAGAATCGGCTACGGTATTACGGGCGGCGGATTTCTGCTGACAGAATGCCTTCCGCGAGATAGCGGCCTTCATCAAGTCATGCTTAATGCCGCGATACTCCGCCCTTTGGGCGTAACGGGCAAACCTGGATACCTCCCATTACACGCCCAGCCGGAGCTTTTCTCTGCGCTTGTACCGCGTCGGTCACCTGAGACGAAGCGTGTTATTGTTCACGCAGGAGCTGGTTACCCTTCGAAGGTCTGGCCTGCGAAGAATTTTGAAAAACTTTTATGCTCGCTTTCCCGATTGCCTGGAATTGAGCTTTTTATTATCGGGACGGCTGACGAGAAGCGCGCCGCGCCCATGGACGATCTATTCCAGAATAATGAGCCCTCCCTCAAAGATTTAAGAGGTGTTCTTGAGCTCCATGAGCTGCCGGCATTGATGCTTAATGCTGAGCTTTTTATCGGAGGAGATTCGGGGCCCGCACACATTGCAGCAGCGCAGGGGATTATGGTACTTTCCCTTTTCAGCGGGGCTAATGACGAGCGGCTTTGGAGACCCTGGACACCCAATCTGCATTTGATGACAAACCCAGTCTCTTGTTCTCCCTGTGGTTTATCTGTTTGTCCGATTCCCGATCATCCCTGTATGAGCGGTATACAGCCTGAAGAAGTAATTCATGCGGCAACCCGTCTGCTGGAAGGGAAACCTGTATGATGAAACCCATCTTCGATGTCGGTCTTGACACCCGTATGTTTCGTCACACAGGTATTGGCACGTACATCCGTAATGTTTTAGCCGCTTTTAAAGAGGATCGCGTTTTTGATCGTCTCCGTTTTGGTCTTTTTGGGACCGAAACAACCCGTGAGCTATATGGAGACGTGCCGGTTAGAGAGTTCCTGCCGAAGATTTATTCCGTCTCTGAGCAGCTTGTTTATCCGAAGCTTTTGAGTGATTGCCGTCTCTGGCACGCCCCGCACTACAACATCCCGTTAATGAGAGGGAAAACCCGTTTAATAGTCACCATCCATGATTTGATCCACTGGATCTTCAGGAAACAATTCTTTGCTCCTCATCAGAACATTTACTCGGCCGTGATGCTTCGCGCAGCTGTTTCGATGCCTGACCATATCATCGCAGTTTCAGAACACACCAAAAGTGACCTTGTGAAGCACTTCAATGCGGATCCAGAAAAAGTGTCAGTAATCTACGAAGCGGCTGACCTGAAATTTAATGCTTTTCGTGATGAATCAGCGATTTCGGAGGTAAAGAAAAAGTACAGTATTACGCGTCCTTATTTCCTTTTTGTCGGTTCGCTTAAACCTCACAAGAACGTTCATCGGCTCATCCGGCTGTTCCGTCAGCTTCACAAAGAGGCACACACAGAGGCTGTTCTGGTTCTGGCTGGGCGTAAAGATAAATATTATCCTTCCGGGTATGAAGAGTTGAGCGCTCTTCAAAGCGGGCAGGGTATTCTGCACCTTGAGGGGGTGCAGGATTCGGAGCTTAAGCACCTGTACCAGGGAGCGCTGGCCTTAATTCATCCTTCTCTGTATGAAGGATTCGGATTAACGCTCTTGGAAGCAATGGGCTCCGGAACTCCGGTTATCGCATCTCAAAGTGCTTCTATACCTGAGGTTACGGGCGATGCCGCTTGTTTAGTTGATTCCTGTCAAGATCCTGCTATGATGCAAGCCATTCGGAGAATGGAAACCGATCCGGTTTACCGCTTCGGATTGCGCGAACGGGGTCTCCGCCGCGCGTCCCAGTTTTCCTGGCGCGAAACCGCCTCCAAAACCCTGGCCCTCTACGAGAAAGTTTTATCCGAACGATGAAGGTTGTACTAGTTCAAGATTGGCTTATTCATATGCGCGGGGGAGAGAAAGTTCTTGAAGCCCTTGCGGAAATCTATCCAGACGCGCCTATTTACACGCTGTTTTATAACCGGTCAGGTCTGAGTCCGGTTTTAAAGAACCGTCAGATCATCCCTTCCTTTCTCCATTATCTACCGGGTATCCGCCGTTACTACCGCTGGCTGCTGCCATTTTTACCGTTTGCTGTACGGACTTTAAAGATTCCGGCGGCCGATCTTGTTTTCTCAACCTCTCATTGCGTAGCCAAAGGGGTCCGGGTTCCTAAGGGCGCTCTTCACCTATGCTATTGCCACACACCCATGCGTTACTTATACGGCTTTGGTGAGGATTATTTTGGCAAAATGCCTTTCGTGCTCAAGCCTTTCATTAATCTCGTTTTATCGGCATTGAAAGCGTGGGATTTGAAGTCAAACGCCGGTGTCGATCACTTCATAGCCAATTCAGAGAATGTGAGAAAGAGGATTTTAAAGTACTACGCGAGGGCATCCGAAGTCATCCATCCGCCCGTGAACTCTGACTTCTATACAGCGGCCGGCAATCAGCCCAAGGATTATTATCTGGTCGTGTCAGCTTTTGTTCCCTATAAGCGTATTGACCTTGTGATTGAAGCCTTTAACACGCTGGATAGAAGCCTGCTCATTGTAGGTTCAGGTCCCATGGATGAAGCATACCGTTCCATCAGAACCAGTACAAAAATCAGCTTTCTCGGTTCTGTACCGGATAAAGAATTGCATGCGCTGTTGACGGAAGCTAAAGCCCTGATTTTTCCCACTGAAGAAGATTTCGGCATTGTTCCGCTTGAAGCACAGGCCTGCGGAACACCGGTAATTGCTTACGGCAAGGGGGGCGCACTGGAAAGTGTCAAAACGGGACTTTTCTTTGAAGAGCAAACGGCTCAATCCCTGCGAAATGCCGTTGAACAGTTTGAGACCCGGAGTTTCGACCGGAATGAGATCCCCGCTAAAATTTCCGATTTCAGTAAAGCGAGGTTCAAAGAAAAAATCCGAGCCTTCGCGCGTCAGCATACGGAGAAAGGAGTGACGGTTCTTGGGAACGCACAGATCTCAACAGCATCTTAATGTTTTAACGTTGGTGGGGGATTCAGCGAGCATCCTGATCAGTTTTTCCCTCGCGTACGTTATGCGGTTTCATTCTTTTGAAAGACTCCAGCATACTCCCTCTTATTTCACGTACGCGGCAGCTTTAACCGTCATCATCCCGGTTTATCTGATCATCTTCCGCGCTTATGGTTTGTATCAGACCACCCGGCATTTGCGCCGTATCGAGGAAATCTTTCTGGTCATCAAAGCCATCACGCTTGCGGTGCTCCTTTTGACGGCTATGACGTTTTTTTACCGGGAGTTCAGTTATTCGCGTCTCTTTCTTGTTTATCTCTGGATTTTTTCAATTCTCATGACTGGTGCGGTCCGCTATTTCATGATTCAGCTTGAATACGCGCGCAAGCGCAGCCGGCGTGAAGTCACAAAAATGCTCGTCATTGGTGCCAATCGCAATGGGCGAAGCATCATCGAATGGGCAAAAAGCAATCTTCATTATGGATACCAGATTCTCGGTGTATTGACACGCGAAGCGGCTCTTGTCGGCAAACACTTTGAAGGCGTTCCCATTATCGGGATCGTTGACCAGGCCAGAAGTTTTATTGAAACGCTTAAACCGGACCAGGTCGTTCTGCTTGATAAAGACGCGACCCGCGAGCAGATGACACAGTTGGTTCTTTTGTGTGAAGATAAAATGGTCGATTTTAAGATCGGTGCGGATTTTTATGGTCTCATGTCTCGTAATGTGGAAGTGGAATACCTGAGCAATGTTCCGCTGCTCGGTTTTCGGGCCCTCCCGCTAGACGATCCCTGGAATAGAGTCGTAAAACGCTCATTTGATATTTTTGTAACTTTGATTCTGCTTACACTGACTGCACCACTTTGGATTGTTCTCGCGATTCTTATCAAAATGGATGATGGCGGCCCCGTGCTTTACAAACAAGAACGGATGGGGCGGGATATGAAGGTTTTTGACGTCTTGAAATTCCGCACCATGAGAGTCAATGCTGAAAAAGAGTCAGGACCTGTTTGGGCAAAAGCTGATGATCAGAGAAGAACGCGCACTGGCGAATTTCTGCGCAGATGGAATCTGGATGAGCTGCCCCAGCTTTTTAATGTACTTAAAGGGGATATGAGTCTCGTGGGACCAAGACCCGAGCGTCCGCATTTCATTGAACAGTTTCGTGACGACATACCGCGCTATATGGCACGGCACCGCATCAAATCGGGTTTGACCGGCTGGGCAGCAGTAAACGGATACCGTGGAAACACCTCGATTCTTGAGCGCACGAAGTATGACCTTTATTACATGGAAAACTGGTCTCTTATTTTTGATCTCGAAATTCTCTTTATGACGCTTTTTGCGTTCAAAAACGCTTACTAGAAACAGAATAAGGAGTTTGTATGGAAAAGGCACCGGTTAGTGTGGTTATTATTGCAAAGAATGAAGAAAAACGTCTTGAGGAGTGTCTGAAAAGCGCTGCCTCCTGGGCGCAGGAGATTGTTGTTGTGGACGATGAGAGCACGGATGGGACCGTCGCTCTTGCGAAGAAATACACCGATAAAGTCTTCGCCCGCAAAATGGACATTGAGGGCCGTCACCGTAACTGGGCCTATGATCAGGCCACCCAGCCTTGGGTGCTGAGTCTTGATGCGGATGAGCGCGTGACACCGGAACTGGGCACCGAAATCACGGCAGCAGTAACAAACAACGCCGCAGGGCATATTGTTTACGCCATTCCGATCAAGACTTTTATCGGAGATGTCTGGATCGAAGGCGCAGGGTACTATCCGGCTTCCAAGGCCCGCTTATTTCAAAAGGGAAAATTCCGCTATGAAGAAGCTTCTGTTCATCCCCGCGTGATCTATGACGGTTCCTGTGGTCAGCTTAAAGGCGACATTCTGCATTATTCGTGCGAGAACCTGGAGCGCTGGATCGGAAAGTTTAACCGCGAAACAACCCTTGAAGCTGAAAAGTGGGTCAAAGACGGACGGAAAGTTTCACTCAGCAACAGTATCAGAAAAAGCTATGACCGCTTCTTCAAAAATTATTTTTTGAAAAAAGGCTGGTCCACGGGTTTTTACGGGTATCTGATGTCTGTTTTTCATGGCCTGTATCAGCTTTTGGCTTACGCAAAATATCAGGAAATGAAACGCAAAGCGGGTAAGCCTTAATCTTCAAGGAGATTTCTTTTGGATAAAGTCATTTTTATTGACCGTGACGGTGTCATTAATGTCGATTTGATGGGCGACTATGTCAAGGACTGGAGCGAATTCCGCTTTGAAGAGGGCGCCGTTGAAGCTCTTAAGAAACTTACGGACGCTGGCTACAAAACAGTTATCGTGTCCAATCAGGCGGGTATCGGCGACGGGATTTTTGCGGAGGAATCTCTCTGGGACCTGCACCGCAGAATGCTGGGAGAGCTGGAAAAAGCGGGTGCTAAGGTTCACGCCGCTTATTATTGTCTTCATGGTAAGGAAGCAGGCTGTAACTGCCGAAAGCCTCAGACCGGTCTTTTTGAACAGGCCGCGCGCACTCTTAAATTTGATAAAGAGCATACGTTTTTTATCGGGGATAAAGCTACGGATATTGACGCGGGAAAACGTTTTGGTCTCAAAACGATTTTTGTGCTCACCGGTCACGGTAAGCAGGATGAGAAAAAACTTACAGGAAATCTGGTGCCCGATTACCGGTTTGACCGGCTTTCGGACGCCCTGGAGGTACTGGTTTGAAAGTTGCCATATTTCACGCGAATGCCGGCTTCGGTCACCGCAAAATCGCTGAAATTATTCATCAGGAATTTAAGGACCGCGGCCTGGGAGATTCTGACATGATTTGCGAGGATGCCCTGGATTCCACTCCGGCTATTTTCAAAAAAACGTACCCGGCCGTTTACTATTATTCCGTTAAATACGCTCCCAACTCCTGGGGTGCCAGCTACGAATTGATGGATACACCTTTTTGGGGCGGTCTCGTTCACCCGGTCAGAACAACTGCTAACCGTTTTTTTGCCGGCGCGCTGTTGAAGCGCATGGAGAATGAAAAGCCCGACGTAATGATTTTCACTCATTTTTTGACCGCTGAACTCTTCAGCAGAGCAAAGCGTGAGGGGCGGATTCAATCCAAGCTCATCACGGTCATTACTGACTTTTACCCTCATTCTTACTGGGTAAACCCGGGAACGGATCTTTATTGGGTCATGAGCGATGAAGGCAAAAAGGATCTTGAAGGCCGCGGTGTTCCTTCTGAAAAAATCATCGCAGGCGGGATTCCGGTCGGAAAAGATTTTCTACCCAAGGGCCGAAAGACAGAAACCCTTGAAAAGTGGAATTTCAGCACGGAACGTTTTACGATTCTTTTGACAAGCGGCAGTTTCGGCTTGGGTCCCACAGGTGAAATCCTTCGGGAACTCGAAGTTTTTAAAGACCGCGTACAGGTTTTTGTCGTTTGCGGTAACAATAAAGAGACCGAGAACGAACTCAAGGCAAAATCTTTTCTCTTTCCCTGTGAGGTTTTTGGGTTCGTGAATTTTATGCCTGACCTTATGGAGGCAAGCGATTTGATGGTTGCCAAATCAGGCGGCTCTACCACATGTGAAAGTTTGACGAAGGGACTTCCGATGGTGGTCCTTAAACCCATTCCCGGTCAGGAAACAAGAAACGCGAATCTTCTGAAAACCCGGAATGCTTCCTTTTTCATGGACCGTCCGGATGAAATCAGGCCCATTCTGACAGCAATTTTTGATCACCCTCAGGTCATGCTGGAAAAAAGAAAGGCCATTAAGGCTCTTGCCAAACCCCACGCGGCAAGAGATGTCGTGACCGAAGCCTTGAGGTCTATTCAATGAACGAGCGCGACGCGAATCTTTTTTTAAGAGCTTTAAAAGAAGAAGGGGTGGGAGAGCTTTATTGGACTGCTCCCAAAAAATCAGCCCCGCCGCCCGCTGTGCCGGAACGTTTTCTGAACCCCGCACCAGCCGCGCCCAAAATCTCTGCAGCAAAAAATGAAATCGTTCTGGAACGCCCCGAAGCCAGTGCCAAGATCACGGCCGATAAAGACCCTCGCAGGGAAGCCATGCTTGAAGTTTTTAAGGCGGCTCAGAAATGCGTGCTCTGTTCCGAGCTTGCATCGACCCGACAAAGAGTCGTTTTTGGCGCTGGAAACATCCGCGCAAAGCTTGTCTTTGTGGGAGAAGCTCCAGGCAGAGATGAAGATGAGCAGGGATTGCCTTTTGTCGGCCGCGCGGGACAGCTGCTTACGAAAATTATTGAAGCCATGGGTTATTCGCGCAAAGACGTATTTATTTGTAATACACTTAAATGTCGCCCTCCGCAGAATCGCCCTCCCAAACCCGAAGAGCTGGTCAACTGCCAGCCGTTTCTGAAAAGACAGCTCGAAATTATTCAGCCAAAAATTATCTGCGCGCTCGGAACCTTCGCAGCTCAAACACTGCTTCAAACGGAAGAACCGATCTCCAAGTTGAGAGGAAAGTTTCACACCTACCAAGGAATCCCGCTCATCTGTACTTATCATCCCGCTTATCTGCTCCGAAACCCCGGGGAAAAGGTCAAGGTTTGGGAGGATATGAAAGTTGTGAAGCTGGAGCTTGAAAAACCGTGACCGTGAAACAAACCGTTCCCGCGCCGGCAGTGCTGGTCGCGGATGTAGCGGTTCCTGTGCCGGGCACAGAAGTTTTTACCTACTCGGTTCCTGAAAACCTCCTCGAAGCTCTCAAGCCAGGCGTCCGTGTCCGCGTTCCTTTCAAAAACCGCGATATTACAGGCTATTGCGTGCTTATTGAAAAGCGCTCTGTTTCCTTCCGGCTGAAGCCCGTCTCTGAGGTTCTTGATGAACAGCCCGTCCTTTCATTCGAAATTCTCAAGCTGACAGGGCAAATCAGCGCGTATTACGGGTCGAGCTGGGGAGAGTCTATTGAAAACGCTCTTCCCGCCTGGGTAAAATTCGGCCGCAAAGCCGAAAGGGCCTTGAAGAAAATCAACGAAGGGGACGCGCCGCTGCCTGCCGTTACGGAATTTCTTAAACTGACGGAGGAACAGACTCTGGCGCTCTCGCAAATGGAAGACGAAATGAAAGCGCCGAGTCCAAAACCCGTTTTGCTCTACGGCGTCACGGGCAGCGGCAAAAGCGAGCTCTACATCCGGCTCATACGAAATGTTCTGGCTCGGGGAAGAGGTGCTCTTTGTCTTGTGCCTGAAATCGCGCTTACGGAACAGCTTAAGCGTTTTTTTTCACAGCAGTTTGGGGAAGCTCTTGAAATTCTGCATAGTAAACTCAGCGATGGTGAGCGGTTTCTTGCCTGGAAACGCCTCGAACTTGGAATGTCCCGAATCGTATTAGGTCCGCGTTCCGCGATTTTCGCACCGGTTCGAAACCTCGGCCTTATCATTATGGATGAAGAGCACGAAAATTCTTACAAACAGGAGACCTCTCCTCGCTACCATGCCCGTGAAGCCGCACGCTGGCGTTCCAGCAATGAAAAAGCTCTTTTTGTGATGGGTACAGCAACGCCCTCACTTGAAGCGATGCGTCTTTCTGAAACAGGAGAGTTTCTCAGGATTGAACTCAAAAAGCGGATTGATGACCGTACCATGCCGAGAGTTTCCGTGATTGACTTGAAGCAGTATATTTCAGCAAAGCAGCGGGTCGTCATTTTATCTCCGCCTTTGTCGAACGAAATCGAATCGAACCTGAAAAAAGGCGAGGGGACCATTCTCCTGCTTAACCGACGGGGATTCTCGACCCACATTCATTGTTCTCAATGCCGTCAGGTGGAATCCTGCACATCCTGCCATGTATCACTTACGTTTCATCAAGAGGACAATACTCTTTTGTGCCATTACTGCAACTTCCAACGCAAGGTTACCGACAATTGTACTGCCTGCGGAGCGGCTCTTCTGAGGTTCTCAGGGTTCGGCACTGAAAAAGTTGAAAGCGAAGTGGCCTGGAGATTTCCTCAGGCGAAAATTTCACGTATGGACGCCGATACCGTCAAAAAGAAAGGTTCCCACGAAGAGATACTTCGCGATTTTCGAGAAAGAAAAACTGACATTCTCATTGGAACCCAGATGATCGCCAAAGGCTTCGATTTTCCTCATGTTACTCTTGTCGGCGTTATTCTGGCGGATGTCGGTCTTATGCTGCCTGACTTCCGTTCGTCGGAAAGAACCTTTCAGCTTATGACCCAGGTCGCGGGCCGCGCAGGCCGCGGCGATAAACCGGGCAGGGTTTTTGTTCAAACTCACTCGCCAGAGCATCCGAGCATCCGTTTTGCGAAAGAGCATGACTATAAGAGTTTTTATGATTTCGAGACCCCTGAAAGACAGCGTTTTTTTTATCCGCCCTTTGCGCAGCTCATCAACTTCATTGTCCGGGGAAAGGATGAACAGAAGACTTATAAAGCGGCACGTGAACTCCGGGAACTTCTGGATATCGGACTTAAGGCCGAAAACGAAAACACCCTTGCGCTTGGCGCTCTCTCTGCAGCTGGACCAAACGCGGGTAAGAACTTTGAAATTTCCGGCCCTGCACCTCTGCCGTTCTATAAACTCCGGGGTCATTACCGTTGGCATGTCATGATCAAGTTAAAACCGGGTTCGTCAGGTCTGCTAGCCCGCGCGCACGCGGCTCTGGCTAAACTTAAAAAAACTTCTGCGGCAGCTGCTGCTGTTGATGTGGACCCTCTGAATATTTTATGAAAATACAATCCGCGTCCATTTTCATTCTCAACTACAACGGCCAGACCCTCTTGCCTGAATGCCTGCCTGGAATTCTAAATGCAGCCAGCCACAGCCGGCGACGTGTGAAAGTGGTTGTCATCGACAATCACAGCACGGACGGCAGCGCCGTGCTGATGGAAACAATTTTTCCCAAAACGCCTTTTATCCGCGCTAGAGCGAATCGGTTTCTTAGTTCATTCAATGAGTTTGTCGAACGCGATGACGCTGATGCCGTTGTGTTGATGAATAATGATATTAAGGTTGAACCGAATTTTCTCGATCCGCTTTTGGATGTTTTTGAAAGTCACGAAGACGCTTTTTTTACTGGTTCTCTTTGCTGGGATTTTGATAAAGTCCGCTATGAAGGCGGCCTTTCGATGCTTGACCGCCGAGCGGGGCTATGGGGAACACGTTCCGTTCTGCCGCCAAAGCTCCGTCCCGAAAGCGGGGGATACTGGCTGACCGCAAGTATTGGAGCCAGCCTGACAATTCGCCGTGACCGATTCCTTGAACTTGGCGGCTATGATGATTTATACTTGCCGGGCATTCTGGAGGATCTTGATCTATGCTATCGAGGATGGAGAAAGGGATGGAAAGGCTACTTTGTCCCCGAAAGTGTTATTTACCACAAGGGCCAGGCGAGTTTTGCGCCGGCATTCGGCAGCGCCAGGATCCGGCGGATGGCTTCACGGAACACCTGCTTTTTCGTTTGGAAAAACATCGATGATCCGGGCCTCCGTTTTTTGGATTTGTTATGGACACCGGCCCGCATTGTTTACGCCTTGTTCAAAAATGACACGGCCTTTATTGCCGGAATTCTAGATGCGTGGAAAAAGTACGCTCATGTTTGCCGGATTAAAAAAAGCAGAAGATCAGAAAGTATTGTCAGCGACCGCGCCATTTTGAAACTGTTTCAGCAGCAGAAAAAAACTTTTTCTTATCTGGAGAAAAGAGCATGACCGAAATGCATAATGACACCGCGAATATCCCGGCTTCTAAAGCATTCTGGAAGCGGCAGGAAGCCGGCGAAGTTTATGACAGGCAGTTTAAAAACAAAGTCGGCGTCTATATTGATGATTCTGAAATGATGCCGCTTCTGGATCTTCTCGCGAATCTTAAAAACGCCCAAATTCTGGATGTCGGTTGCGGCACTGGACGCTTTCTTCCCCAGCTAGAGAAATCAAACAAGATAACCGGCATGGATCTTTCCGAAAGCATGCTCCAGCAGGCCCGCGTGAAATCAGAGAAATCAAACCTGGCTTCAGGTTCCGCGATAGAAATTCCGTTCGCCACAGATACCTTCGATGTCGTTTACTCAGTTCGAGTCATTCAGCATATCCGCGATCAGCAAAAGATGATTTCAGAAATGGCCCGCGTCTGCAAGCCGGGAGGCCGCGTTGTTTTGATCATCTATAACAGCTGGTCTCTTTTAAATGTTTACAAACAGATCCGCATGTCGTGGGTGGGCAGGGTTCTTAACTTTCCGATCGGATGGCTGCTCAAGCAGCGCTCCTTTTTCGGCCCATGGGGCTTCGCGTATGATAATTACTGCTCTGTGCCTGAAACAAAACGAATGATGCGCGCCGCGGGCCTTGAAACCTCAACCTGTTGGGGCGCCTCAACGGGAATGCCCTGGTTTCTTCAAAGTTTTTTTATCGGTAAGATTCTGGAAAAGACACTGCCTTTTCTACTGGCTGGTTTTCTGGCCTGGAGCCGTTTCCTAGACCGTACACTTGCGCGGGTGATTCCGCTCAAATACTTCACGGACCTTATCATGGTTACCGGAATCAAAAAGAAATGAAGCTGCAGGCGGGATTGACAGCCCCTTCACCGGGCTGGGAACTTTTTCTTAATCAGGAAAAACCCGCCTTTATTCATTTGGAACCCGGACCCTGGAAACGCACCGAAACACCTGTGATCATTGTGACAGGGAATGTTCCTGGTCTGGCTGCACAGGCCGAGAGATTTGTAAGCGAGGGCGGTTCCCTCGTCACGGATACGGACAGCCTGCCGCTGCTTCCCGCAGGACTTCGAACCCACCCCAGAGTTTTCAAGCTCCAGCGTTCAGTTAAAGATTCTGCTTGCGATAGCACCAATGCCTTTAAACATTTCAACTCAAGCACTCCTCATCCCGTTGAGGAAATCTGCGCGCGCGAGCCCAAGCGTGTTTTGAAGAAAATAATCCGCGAGGCTTTAACAGCTGCGTTCGCCGCACAGGGACTTCCATTTGTGAGATTGGACTATTATCCCGAGGGTTATCGATCCGTATTCCTTTTTCGCATCGATTTGGATGAATATGATCCGAATGATTTCTCAGAGCTTTGCGATCTGCTAAGCCGCTACGGGGATTCGATGAGTTGTTTTCCCTGTATGAAAACTTATGAGTACAGGCTGGACGAACTTGAACGTGCCGTGCACACAGGGGCAGAATTCGGCTCTCACGCCTACATTCACCATGTCTATCAAACCGAACGGCAGAACGACCGCAACCTCTCAGCTGCTGAAACGCTTCTCAAGAAAATCATTCCTGAAGTCCTCGGATTTTCCGGACCTCATGGTTACTGGCACCCGTCGCTTCAAACTGTATTGGAAAAACGCGGTTACGTTTACAGCTCGGAGTTCTCACTGGACTACGATAATTTTCCTTTTTATCCAGTTATCGCGGGGCGCTCGTCAAACGTTCTTCAAATTCCGGTTCACCCGGTCTGCGAAGGAGTTTTTCTACAAGTTTACCCGTATGACGAGATCATGTTCCGAACCTACTTCGAGAGGGTCATTTCAGAACGAGTTGAACGGGCAAAGCCCATCTTGATTTTCGGTCATCCGACACGACGTCTTGGACGTTACCCGGCCATTGTTCACAACCTCTACCGGGATCTCGAAAACCAGCCTTCTGTATGGAAAATCCAATTTCATCAATGGGCGGGCTGGTGGAGAGAGCGATCACGAATGACCCCTGTGCTTGAATGGGACGACAAGAGCTGTCAAATTGTTTATAGCCCGGATCTTAAACAGCAGATGTCTGCCAGTTACGGAGACGCCTGTTTTCGGATTACGTCCCCGGCACCTGCGTTCTCCGAAAAAATCTTTGACGCGTCCGGAAACTTGCTGCGGCTCACGGGAAAAAAAGAAAGCAGCACGGATCCAGAGGACGATTTCGATCCCGGCAGTGAGATTCAGTTTCCGCTCATAAAGCGGCTTAAACAAACCCTGAAGCATCACCTAGATTGGGAAACCAAAACACCTGTTGAACAACTATTTGTTACTGATTTCCCGTCAGCAATGAAGGTTCTGATGCGGCGAGTTACAGATCCTGTCCGCCGCCAGAGCACTGACGTTAACCGCGGAGGAATGGCTTGATGCTTTTAAGCGCTGTTTTAATCGCCTGCAATGAAGAAAAAAAAATCCAGGCATGCCTGGATTCTTTGCAGTTCGCGGACGAAATCGTTGTTGTCGATTCGGGGAGCCATGACCGCACGCCCGAGATCGCCCGGAAAGCAAATGCCCGTGTTTTTACGCGTCTCCTGGACAATTTTGCCGCTCACCGCAACCACGCTATGAGCCTCGCGGAAGGCGAATGGATTCTTTTTGTTGATGCGGATGAGCGCGTACCCATGGAGCTAAGGGTTGAAATCGAAAAAACCATCCGGGATCCCGAAGCAGCGGACGGCTACACAGTTTACCGGATCAATCAGATTTTTGGAGGCCCGCTGCTGCACGGCGCCAGCGGCAAAGACAGCCCTCTGCGTCTCGTACGCAAAAACAAAGGGCAGTGGGAAGGTCTCGTCCATGAGAAGCTGAACGTGAAAGGCCGGGTTGGAGCCTTGCGCGGCGAACTCCAGCACGTAACGTATCAAAAGCTCGATGAATACTTTGCGAAATTTAATCTTTTTTCAACATTGGATGCCCGTGAGATGCTTCGAAAGGGGCAGCCTATACCGGGATGGCCAACAATCCTTTTAAGACCGTGGGCAGAATTCATTTATTACTACATCCTGCGCCGCGGATTTCTGGACGGCTCTCGAGGCTTTATTTACCAAGTCCTGTCCTCATTCTACATCTTCATCAAATACCTCAAAATGCGGGAACTTTCTAAGGAAAAAGACCTTAAAGAGCCCGGCAAAGCCGTGATATAATCAAGAATGAGGAATGATATGGGCTTGCTTAAAATCAAAACTTATCCAGATCCTGTTCTTGCGCTGAAGGCGGAGACTGTTACGGATTTTGGCGCCGAAATGCAGAGGTTTTTTGATGATATGGTCGAGACGATGTACGTTGAAGACGGCGTCGGCCTCGCGGCTCCCCAGGTTGGAATTTCAAAACGAATCATGATCGTCTCTCCGAAAGGCAAACGGGGAGAAGAGCATGTCATCGTGAATCCCGAAATTCTCGAAATGCGCGGTCGGGAAAAAGGCCCTGAAGGCTGCCTGAGTTTCCCGGGCATTTCTGCGGATGTTTTCCGCGCCACACGCATCAAGGTTCGTTTTCAGGACAGGCACGGTAAAATGGTGGAAGGTGAAATTCGCGACTTTTTTGCACGCGTCATCCAGCATGAGCTTGATCACCTGAACGGCGTATTGCTCATCGATCGTGTCGACTTCAACCAGCGGCAGACACTTCTTGAAGAATACCGCAAGACCTGAGCCCACGGACACGCATGAAAATTGTTTTTTTCGGTTCGGATGATTTTTCTCTTTCCTCCCTCAAAGCTTGCCTTGAAAGTCCTCATCAGGTTTCTTTGGTTGTCACTACACCGCCGCAAAAACAGGGGAGAGGTCTAGTTGTATCACCCTCCCCGGTCCAAGTCTTTGCCGACGTTCACAAGCTGGCATTTCAAACCCCGGTTGATTTGAAAGATGATGTCTTTACACGATTGATTCGCGATTTAAAGGCCGATCTCTATGTGGTAGCTTCCTACGGCAAGTTCATTCCCGGCCGCTATCTCTCCTTACCCTCTTTCGCTTCTCTAAACGTCCATCCGTCTCTGGTGCCCCTATACAGAGGGAGCAGCCCGATTCAATGGCCGATCTTAAATGGAGACCGGGAGACAGGAGTGTCCATAATAGAGGTTGCCAAAAAGCTTGATGCCGGTGATATTTTCCGACAGGTAAGAATTCCTCTCTCTGGAAAGGAGACACATCCCGCGCTTCGTCAAAAACTCGCGGAGATCGCGCACGATGAACTTCTGGAGCTGCTTCAGACACTGCCCTTACAGCCGCTTAAAAGAATTCCTCAGGATGAGAATCTCGCGACTTACGCACGCAAGCTTACCAAAGAAGATGGCGCTGTCGCACTTGATCGGATGAGCGCAACGGAAATTGACCGGAAAGTCAGGGCTCTGCAGCCTTGGCCGGGAACTTTTCTAAATCTCTTCGGGCAGAGAACATCGCTGCTGGAAACAGCTCTGGAGGGCAACACCACCGCAGCTGTTCCGGGAATCCTCACGTCACTTAATCCTGACGGCTCATTCAGCGTTACCGCTCGAGAGGGGATTCTCAAGATTAAAACCCTTCAGCCCGCCGGGAAAAAACCAATGCCTGGAATCGATTATGCTAACGGGCGCCGGCTGAAACCCGGCTCTTTGCTTGCGGAGAATATTTAATGAAAAAAGTCCTGCATTTGACCACGCACCTGAATTCCGGGGGAATCACGATTTACATCCTCCGGCTTGTCGATTTTCTGCGAAGCGCGGGATTTGAAACACTGATTTTTTCTGCCGGGGGTGAGTACGCGTCTTTTTTTCAGGGGAAAAATGTCAAACTTCTTACCTGTGATATACAGACTAAAAGTGAAATTCATCCCAAACTGATGCCTGCCCTGAGACGGCTCATGAGGGTTATTCGTGAAGAAAAAATCGATATCCTTCACGCGCATACCCGAATTACTCAAGTGCTTGCTTACTGGGCCGGAAAATTTACGGGTGTTCCCGTGGTGACAACCTGCCACGGTTTCTACAAAACCCGTCTTGGACGGAGGCTTCTACCAGCCTGGGGTCAAAGAGCTATTGCGATCAGCGAACCGGTCGGCAAACATCTTGCCAACGACTTTCATGTGCCCGAAGAACGCATAAGAGTCGTCAACAATGCCGTCGATATCAAACTTCTGGATGAACAATACCGCAGACATTCCAGTGAGCAGGTCCGAAAGGACTTTGGATTTGAAAAAGAAGATCGCGTCATCGGAATCGTCGCCCGTCTTGTGAATGACAAGGGGCACGAGTACCTTCTTCGGGCGGCAGCTGAACTATGCCGGGATTTCCCGGATATTCGGGTTCTCATTGTGGGAGATGGCCGTGAGCGCCCGATCCTTGAAGACCTTGCTAAGGCATTGGGTATACGAGAGAGGGTCGTCTTTACCGGAAATATCACCGATGTTTCCATGGCCCTGGCCGCCATGGATATTTTTGCTTTTCCCGCCACCTGGCGTGAGGGGTTTGGTTTGAGTATCGTCGAAGCCATGACCTGCGCAAAACCCGTTATTGTGACCAATATCTGGGCTTTGAACTCGTTAATTCAAAATGAAGTCACCGGCTTTCTTGTAGAACCCAAAAGCGTCCCGGCTTTGGTTGATGCCATTCGTAAACTGCTTGAAGATCCGGCTTTAAGACGCCGCATAGGGGAGAGCGCCAGAGAGGCTGTGGAACGTCTTTTCACCATTGAACGCATGGCGGCTGAGATCTCCTGCGTCTACAAGGAAACCTTGACACCCGCTTTAAAGTCCCTATAATTTCACCTCGATTTAAGTCTTTTTATTATCATCGTTTACCCCCTCGATTGCAGTTGAACAACTTCACTGTTGCGGCGTTTGTAGCCAAAAGTGAATTCTAAAGTAAGAAAGACAAAGGAGATTCATCATGGGTGCTGTGAAGATTGGTATTAACGGTTTTGGCCGTATCGGACGCCTTGTTTTCAGAGCGGCTGTCGGGCGCAAAGATGTTCAAATTGTCGGAATCAACGATCTCGTCGATGTGGACTATCTCGCTTATATGCTCAAGTACGATTCAACGCACGGTAAATTCGAAGGTGATGTGAAAGTTGAAGGCGGACAGCTGGTCGTGAACGGTCAGAAAATCCGTGTCACCGCTGAAAAAGTGCCTGCAAACCTTAAGTGGGGCGAAATCGGTGCGGATTACATTGTTGAGTCGACCGGCTTCTTTCTCAGCAAAGACGTTGCCCAGGGACACCTCGATGCCGGTGCCAAGCGCGTGGTTATTACAGCGCCTGTTAAAGACGATACACCCATGTTTGTCATGGGCGTCAACAACAAGTCCTACAAACCCGATATGAAAGTCATCTCAAATGCCTCCTGCACGACCAACTGCCTGGCGCCTATCGCCAAGGTCCTTCATGACAAGTGGGGCATTGTTGAAGGCTTGATGACGACGGTGCACGCGACGACAGCCACGCAGAAGACCGTTGACGGTCCCTCTGTGAAAGACTGGCGCGGCGGACGTGGTGCGGCACAGAACATTATCCCGTCTTCCACGGGTGCGGCAAAAGCCGTAGGCAAGGTCATCCCTTCTCTTAACGGCAAATTGACGGGCATGGCTTTCCGCGTTCCGACACCGGACGTTTCGGTGGTCGATCTGACCTGCCGTCTTGAGAAACCTGCCAAGTACGAAGACATCAAAAAAGCAATGAAGGAAGCTTCTGAAGGGGAACTGAAGGGCATTCTCGGTTACACGGAAGACGCCGTTGTTTCCAACGACTTCCTTGGTGATTCCCGCACGTCAATCTTTGACGCGGATGCAGGCATCTCCCTGAACGATCATTTCGTGAAAGTGGTTTCCTGGTACGACAATGAATGGGGCTATTCCAACAAGGTTGTCGACCTCATTCAGTACATCGACACGGTCAAGTAAGCCGCGGCTTCAAAGCCGTATGAGTTTAAGGGCAGGGAACCTTATGTTCCCTGCCCTTTTTATTTTCTGCTATAATACACCTCATTCCCTCATCATCACTTATTCACATAAAAACAACGAGGAGGCATTCCATGGGTTCCCAGACGGCTATTCCAATCGAAATCGGTATCAACGAAAAAGCCCGCAAGGAAATCGCCAACGGTGTTTCGAAACTGATGGCCGACACCTACACGCTTTATCTCCAGACCCACAACTTTCACTGGAATGTCACAGGTCCGATGTTTCAGACTCTTCATCTGATGTTTGAGACTCACTACAATGAATTGTGGACGGCGATTGATCTTATCGCAGAAAGAATCCGCGCTTTAGGTCAGCTCGCACCCGGAACCTACAGCGAGTTCGCAGACCTGTCATCCATCAAAGAAAAAAAGGGCGGTATCAAGGCTGAGAACATGGTCCGGACCCTGGTCGAAGGGCACGAAGCTGTCATCCGTACAGCACGCAAGGTTTTTCCGGTTGCCGAAAAAGCTCAGGATCAGGTTACGATGGATCTTCTCACACAGCGTATGCAGATCCACGAAAAGACGGCCTGGATGCTGCGCAGTCTGATGGAGAAATAAACACACACAAGCTTCAGCAAAGGGCAGAGAACCTCCAGGTTTTCTGCCCTTTTTAGCTTCGGTCCCCCTTATGGATAAACCGGTCATCAAAACAGGTTTTCCCGAAATCCGCCAGGAACAATCCCGCCACAATCTGTTCTGGATCGATATTCTGCGCGTTGTTGTCATGATCGGGGTGATCAACATTCATGTTGCCGCTGATGTCATCACGGAATGGGGTAAAGTACCCGCTTCCTGGTGGTGGGCCGCCAATCTCTACGACTCACTTGTGCGCGGCTGCGTGCCCGTGTTTATCATGATCAGCGGCGCACTTCTTTTAGGTAAGCAGGAAAGCTACGGCGATTTTTTCTCAAAACGCTTTCAGCGCATCGCCATCCCTTTTATTTTCTGGATTTCTCTTTATCTGATCTGGAAGAAGATTTTCTACCTGCCGGAGATGACCCTCTTTCAGGCCTTGTCGGCCGCGGCGGTGGATAGAGTTCACTTTCACTTGTGGTTTCTGTACATTATCATCGGCCTCTACCTGATCACGCCTATTCTCAGGGTTGTAACTCAATATGCTTCGCGCCGGGATCTGATCTTTTTCCTCTTCCTTTGGTTTCTTGTCAGTTCCGGCTTGCCTTTCCTGGAAAAAACTTCCGCGCTGTTCCTCGGAGCAGCCCTTAAAATTTCGCTCCCCATACCGCCAGCGCAGGGGTTTATCGGCTATTTTCTTCTGGGGCACTTTATTCACCGATATGCGAAAACCTCGTGGTTCAAGCCGGCACTCCTGTTATGGATACTGTCTTTTCTTATTTGCTTTTGGGGGACAGGTGCCTTAAGCGCAAATGCTCACCGTTACCAGAATCTTCTTTACGATAACTTTGCCCCCAATGTGGTTATATTCACAGCGTCTTTCTTTGTTCTCATCAAACAGGCTGGACCTGTGGTTGAAAAAATGCTGTCCGCCCCGAAAGTCAGAAGCCTTGTCCTCAGTCTCTCGTCCGCCAGTTTCGGTATCTACCTTTTACACCCGATGATTCTCGACGCTCTTATCAAAGGCCGCTGGGGCTTTACGCTCACCGGCAATGCCGAACATCCCGTTTTCATGATTCCATTTGTTGTAGTCCCGGTCTATTTACTTTCATTCATCATTGTCCGCCTGATTGAAAAAATTCCTGCTCTAAAGCGAGTGGTTTAAGAGTTTTTGAGATCAGAGTTTCTTCACTAGAGAAAGCTGTGCCGTTCGATGCCTCTCTGGAGGCGCTTTTGACGGAACTCGCGTTTTGACAGCCTCTTAGGAAAAACTATTGACTTGGCGGACGGGGTGTTTATGATTGTGCACTTACCATCCTGTAGTGATTCTAGATACTGAGGGCAAATTCATGATTATTGGCGTTCCCAAAGAAATGCAGGCAGGGGAGAACCGGGTGGCTTTGGTTCCCGAGACTGCGGCGAAACTGGTTAAAGCCGGTTTTACGGTCCGCGTTGAGCGCGGCGCAGGTGTGAAAGCGCATTTTAACGATTCTGATTACGAAAAAGCAGGGGCGGTGATCGCACCCAGCGCAGAGGATGTTTTTGCATCCTCTGAAATCATTGTCAAAGTGGGCATTCCTTCCGCCGCGGAAATCGCTCGTCTAAAGCAAGGTTCTGTTTACATCAGCTTTTTGAACCCTTTGGCCGAGCCGTCCCTCAGTGCCGAGCTGGCGAAACGAGGCGCAACAGCCTTCAGCATGGAGCTTATTCCGAGAACAAGCCGAGCCCAAAGCATGGACGCACTTTCTTCCCAGGCCAACATTGGCGGCTATAAAGCCGTATTAACTGCCACCATGGCCATTGGAAAATATTTTCCCATGCTCACGACAGCGGCCGGAACCGTACCTCCGGCAAAGGTTCTTGTGATTGGTGTCGGCGTAGCCGGTCTGCAGGCCATCGCAACCTCACGGCGTCTTGGAGCTGTTGTCAGCGCTTTTGACATTCGTCCAGAAGTAAAAGAACAAGTCCAGAGTCTTGGCGCGAAATTCGTCGAAGCCAAAGTGGATGTGGACGCGAAAGCGGACGGCGGATACGCCAAAGAAGTCAATGAAGAGACCAAGCGCAAGCTTCAGGAAGCGTTAGCCGAAACGGTTGCTGTCTCCGATGTCGTCATCACAACGGCTCAGGTCCCTGGGAAAAAGGCCCCGGTCCTTGTGACCCGGGACATGGTCGCCCGCATGAAACCCGGCTCGGTCATTGTCGATATGGCGTCAGAGCAGGGGGGCAACGTCGAAGGTTCAAAACCGGGCGAAATCGTCATTTCCGGCGGAGTCAGCATCATTGGCCCTGTTAACCTGCCGTCTTCCTTGCCGGTTCATGCCAGCCAGCTTTATTCACGCAACATTCTTTCCCTGCTAGGGCTTCTCGTTAAAGACGGAAAGCTGAATCTCGATTTCAATGACGACATCCTCAAAGGCGCGTGTGTCGCGCACGGCGGGCAGGTCGTCAATGAGAGAGTGAAAGGATTACTCGCATCATGAACGACTTCTTCATTAGTGGATTGATGGTTTTTATGCTGGCCACGTTCGTGGGGCTGGATGTTATCAAAAAGGTTTCACCGCTTCTTCACACACCTTTGATGTCCCTGACCAACGCGATCAGCGCCATCTGTATCGTCGGCGCAATTCTCGTGGCGGGTTCGGCGGAGCATCACAGCAAACTCGGAACCATTGTGGGGTCAATCGCGGTATTTTGTTCCATGACCAATATCGTCTCAGGTTTTTTGATTACGGACCGTATGCTGAAGATGTTCAAAAAGCGTAAAGCGGTTGAAGGTGAAAAAGCATGATCACGCAGCTTATTTACATCATTGCAGGCGCACTATTTATTCTTTCACTCCGCTGGATGAATTCTCCCGTCACAGCGCGCAAGGGGGTCTACGCCGGTATCGCCGCCATGGCGCTTGCTGTGGGCGGAACACTGTTAAGCCCGAGTGTTGACCGTTTTACGGCAATCGCAATCGCGATGGTGCTGGGAACCATTGTGGGTATTCCTTTGGCTGCCGTCCCGATCACCGCCGTACCTCAAAGAACCGCTCTTTCGCACGCCTTTGGCGCGCTGGCCGCTGCACTTGTCGGTGTGGGGAAATACTTCACATTTTCCCAAGCGGAATTGACTCCGTTTATCACCGGGGCCATTGTCTTTGAAGTCATTCTGGGATTTGTGACCTTCACGGGCAGCATCATTGCCGCGTTGAAGCTGCAGGAAGTCATCTCGGGCCGTCCCATCACTTATCCCGCCCAGAACTTTATCAATTTCAGCGTACTGGGCGCAGCCGCGATTCTGGGTGTACTTCTGGTTCTTGACCCATCGCAAAGCTGGATGTTTATCGCGATTGTGGTCCTGGCACTTCTTTTTGGCGTTATGCTGGTGCTGCCGATCGGCGGCGCGGATATGCCGACGGTCATTTCGCTTTTGAACTCATACGCGGGCTTGTCCGCTGTCGCGATGGGTTTTGTGTTGAGCAATCATCTTTTGATTATCGCGGGTGCGCTCGATGGCGCCAGCGGGTTAATCCTTTCAATCATCATGTGCAAAGCCATGAACCGCTCGTTCACGAATGTGCTATTTGGCGCTTTCGGGAAAACGGTCAAGGCTGCGGCAGGGCCTGAAGGGGAGAAGATTCACCGCTCCGTCACCGCCGAGGAAGCTGCTGAATACCTGAAGGAAGCGCAGCGGGTGGTCATTGTGCCAGGCTATGGCATGGCTGTAGCGCAAGCTCAGCACAAAGTTCGCGAACTTTATGACAATCTTATGAAGCGCGGCATTGACGTAAAATTCGCGATTCATCCCGTTGCCGGCCGCATGCCTGGTCACATGAACGTGCTTTTGGCTGAAGCCGATATCCCTTATGATAATTTAATCGAGATGGACGAAATCAATCCTGAGATGCCTCAGGTTGATATCGCGATCGTGATCGGCGCCAATGACGTTGTGAACCCTGCGGCAAAAACCAATCCCGGAAGTCCCATTTACGGAATGCCGGTCATTGAAGTCGACAAGGCACGCCAGATCATCTTCTTAAAGCGCGGTCTTGCGACCGGATTCGCTGGAGTTGAGAACGAACTTTTCTTTAACTCCAAGACGATGATGCTTTTTGGATCCGCAAAGGAAACAGTTGCTCACCTGGCCGCTGAACTAAAGAAGAACTAAATCATTTCATTCGTTTTTCAATTAAGACCTCTCGTGAGCCAGTCTTCGAGAGGTCTTTTTTTTGCCTGCCAGCGACACCTATTATTTATAGTGTTCCAGCCAAAAGAGGTGAGTGAGGCCGCTCTTAAAGGGCCTTTCAAGCGCTCCGAACTTTCCTTCAACCCAGCCAAGCCGACGGGTCACTTGGTTTCTCGCAGCTAAACCAAAGGGCCCTTTATGATCATACTTTCAGCCCAATTTGGTAATGTGAATCCCAGGCCCAGACTTTGTATGTTTGAATGCAAGAATAAAGCGGATTTTCCCGGCGCCGGGAAAATGCAGTGAGGAACAGAAACCCCGAACACCGGAACAACTCAAGAGAACGTGTGCATTGGGCGTAGGAACACTGAAAGGAAGGAGAACTTGCCGCAGAAAGCAGAAGGCGGATGCTCACATTCAAATACACTGAAGCAAATACCCAAACATTCAAGGAGAGACAAAGGAGGACTTAACAGCCTCAAAACGCGAAAGAAAGCCCGCCAAACCAGGCAGAGTACCCCCAAAAGCCGCAAACAACTTACGTCCTATAATGAATGTTATGTAAAACTCACAGGCGGGTTATTAAGGAGAAGACTTGCGGTTCGTTCCAGATCTAGTTAATCAAGCTAACAAGCTGGAAAGGATTTCGTTAACCTTCTTGCCGTCCGCTTTACCTTTCACGGATGGCATTAATTCCTTCATCACCTTGCCCATATCCGCTTTAACCGTCGCTCCTGTGGTCTTGATAGCTTTCTCGGCCAAAGCTCTGATATCCGCGTCGCTGAGCTGTTCAGGCAGATATTTGAGCAGAATCTCGTATTCGCGCTTTTCCTTGTCCGCAAGTTCGGCGCGGCCGGCTTTTTCAAAGCTTTCGATGCTTTCCTTGCGTTGTTTGGCCTGTTTTTGCAAAACCTCGAGAATTTCAGCATCTTCAAGCGTTTCGCGCTTCTTTTGAATCTTGGTGTTGGTGAGCGTACTTTTCAGCATCCGCAAAACCGTCAGACGGTCCGCATCTTTACTTTTCATAGCCTGCACAAGGTCTTCCTGAATTTTCTGGTCAAGACTGCTCATTGAAATCCCTCCTGATCGAAGCGTTTAAAGAACTCTTACCAATCCTTGGCTGGCGGCATATCTTTGTGCTCAGCCGGAGGTCTGCGAAGATCCTGAAGCTCTTGCTCGGATTCTTTCATCGCGTCCAGGATTCTGAGCGCGTTATCCTTGGTCATCTGACCCTGTAAAGGCGCCCGTTGCTGGGAATCCTGATTTTCTTGGCCCATGGATTGCTCCTCCTGCGGAGACTGCTCATTAGGCTGTTCTCCAGGCTGCTCAGGGTCGGGGCTGGCCGGCTGAGGCTCGCCCTCATCCTTGGGCTCAGGCTGCACGGGCTCTTCCTGCTGTTCTTCACCCTGGTCAGGCTGCTGATCCTGTTTATCCTCGTTCTGATCGCCTTGCTGGTCTTTGGGATCCTGATTAGGGTCCTGCTTGTTGTCCTGCTGGTCGTCTTTCTTTTCCTGACTCTCGCCCTGATTCTCGTTGTCCTGATCACCCTTTTGATCCTGCTGGTCTTTCTGATCCTGACCCTGCTGATCTTGCGGCTGCTGCTGGTTCTTCTGATTCGGATCTTTTTGCTGCTGATTCTGCTGTTGCTGCTGTTCGTTCTTCTGCTGCTGTTGCTGCTGATTCTGTTTTTGATCCTGTTTCTGGCTTTCGTTTTGTTTGTCCTGATTTTGCTTCTCGAAATTATTTTTTGATTTCTGGAGAAACTCTAGGTTGTACTTTGCGTCCTTGTCATCAGGGTTGATTTCAAGAGCCTTCTTGTAAGACTCAATAGACTTTTCAAAATCCCCGAGCCTGTAAAGCGTGTTTCCATAGTTGTAAAGCGCCTTGGCCTTCAGCTCCGGATCCTTGGTTTTAGCAATCGCTGTCTCCAGATGCTTTTTGGCTTCCTGGTATTCCTGATTCTGATAAAGCCCGGCCGCGAGGTTGTAAAGAATGACAGGGTCATCAGGGTCTTTAACCTGCGCTTTGCGGTAGTTCTCCAGAGCCGTCTGAAACTTTTTCTGCTCAAACTCTACGTTCCCCTTCTCATTCAGCGAACGGGATGTGTCAATAAAACCGCTGAAAAGCACAAACATCAGGAGTGCCGGCAAAATCCCGCGAAAGGAGTCTTTGGGGGGCTTTTGTCTGACCCTCACCATCATCTCCATCAAAAGAAACAAAAGAGCGAATAAAATAAACACCTGATAATGATCCTCTTTCTCGGCCACCATGCGCTCCTTAAACTGACGCTGCCCCAAAGTCTCGAGGTGCTTAAGGACCAGTTCTACTTCGTTTTCCGCAGGTGTACTTGGAAGATAGACACCTCCGGTTTCAGAAGCAATTTTTTCAAGCAAGGGCTTGTTCAGTTTAGTCACAACAACCTGCCCCGCCCGGTCTTTCTTGAAGCCGCTCTTTCGGCCGCTGTCGTCCTTCAGAGGTATGGGGTCCCCTTCTTCACTTCCAACACCAATCGTATAAATGCGCGTTCCTGATTCTTTGGCCGCTTTAATGACTTCGTCAATACCGCCCTCATGATCTTCACCGTCCGTAAAAACAATGACGGCTTTGTGCTTGGTCTGTTCCTTTGGGAAAGACCGGATGGCCATACCGATAGCCTTGCTGAGCGATGTGCCGGGGTCTGGAATGTAACCTACCTCAATTCCGTCCAGAAAAAGGAAGAAGGCCGCGTAATCCAACGTCAGCGGAGCCTGCAGAAAGCTTGACCCTGCAAAGGCAATCATTCCTACACGGTCACCCTTAAGACTGCGGACAAAGCTTTTGATTTCCATTTTTGACTTCTGCGCGCGGTTCGGCTTGATATCTTCGGCAAGCATACTGAGTGAAGTGTCCATCATAAAAATGAGGTCGACACCCTTGCGCTGGACTTTCTTTTTCTCTTCTCCCCACTGGGGACGAGCCAGTGCGAGAATTGAAAAAAGAAAAACAAGGGCGAGAAGAACGGTGCGCGCGCGCCAATGGCTTTTCCTGTAAAGCGGAATCAGCTTCTTTTCGACGGTGAGCCTATCACCAAAACGGCGCATACGGCTCTCCCACAAACGTCTGGAGAAAAGATGAACCGCAATAATCAGCGGTATGGCCCAGAGAAACATGAAATACTGCGAGTGAAAAAACTGCATCAGGGCACCTTCATCAAAACGGTGCGGGCAAGCAGCCACTCAACGAGCAGGAGCAAAAGCGCCGGGATCAGAAAAAAGTGAAAATACTCTTCGAAGCTGCGGTATTCCTTCACCTTAACTTCCGTTTTTTCAAGTTCACCGATCTTCTGGTAAATCTGGCTCAGCGCCTGAGGATCACGGGCGCGGAAAAACAGCCCACCCGTAATGTCCGCAATACGCTTAAGCGTCATTTCATCAATTTCAACGTTGGCCTGCACATAGCGTTTTCCGAAGAGGGGGTCATTCACAGGGAAAGGCACAAGCCCCCCCTTCCCTACTGCGATAGTATGGGTACGAATACCAAAAGTTTTGGCTAGTTCAGCCGCTGTAATAGGGTCGATGTTGCCGGCATTATTTTCACCATCCGTGATAAGTATGATCACCTTACTCTTGGCTTGACTGTCCCTCAGGCGGTTCACGGCCGTGGCAAGCCCCATCCCGACCGCCGTACCATCGGGGATCATACCGATTCTAAGCTGCTCGGTGAGCTCCACGAGAATGTCGTAGTCAAGCGTCAGCGGACACTGCGTAAAGGCCTTTCGGGCAAAAACCACGAGTCCCACGCGGTCATTTTCACGTCCGCGGATAAACTTGATCGCTTCCTGTTTGGCAACAGCGAGGCGGTTTTCCGGCTTAAAATCTTCAGCAAGCATCGACCCTGAAATATCCATAGATATGACGATATCCACACCGCTTGTCTCATACTCACGCTCAGCGGCAATTTTCTGAGGACGAGCCAAAGCGGCAATAAAGAGAATAAGCGCCAGCCCCCGAAGCCAAGGCAGCAGCCGATAGAAAAAGATTCGAAAAGAGAAAAAAGATTTTTTGAACGCCGACGTGGCGGAAAAAGGGATGGGAACGTTTGATTTGCGGAATGCAAAATAAAACAGCACCGGCAGCACGAAAACAAGAAAGAAAAATGCGGGATGTCTAAACTCCACCTTGAACCTCCGGAGGTTTAGACTCTTCCACAATTTCCATCGACTGCTTGTTCAGCGTAAGGATTTCAACAGGTTCAGGTTTCCACTTGGCAAACTTCGCCAGATCCGCGGCTTCCAGAACTTCGCGAATTTTGTTCTTCAGCATCGGAGCCACATCAAGACTTTTCAGGGTCCGAACAATTTCAAAGGTCGTAGACTCCACAGCCGCGATTTTGTAACGCTTTTCAAGATACGAGCGGAGGATTTCGGACAAAATAAAGTAATACTCTTTAACACGGCCCTCACGGATCAGGCCGGAATCAAAAAGCTGATTAAGCTGCCCCAGAGCTTCCTGTTCTGCCGTCAAAATAACTTTCGGAGCAGGAGGCAGCGCGGCTCGCCTTTTCCACCAGCGGATAAGAAACGGCATGATAAGGAGAAGAAACGCGGCAATACCGGCCAGCACAAACCCAAGCACATTCAAAGGAATCGAAAGGACAGACTTTAAACCCTTGATGTCCGTCTGTGGCTTTCCGTCCCCCACACTTTTCACAGTGATAAAAATTTTGCTGGTTTGAATCTTGCGGATGTCCTCTTTAGGGGCTGGGGGTTTTCCCTCGCCCTTAATCCGGTACTCCACCTCGACGGGATCGAGAATATAGTCGCCCAGCTGAAAAGCCGTGAGCGTGAATTTCTTCCCTGTAATCTGCATTCCCCCGTCTTCGTTCTTGATTTCCTCAATCTTCTGAATCTTGAAAAGTTCCTTTGAAGGGTAAGGTATCGGGGACAAAATCTGCACATTCGGCGCTGAGCGAATCATCACCGTATATGTCACAGGATCGCCAATCGTGATGGAAGCGCGATTCACTTCGGCTTTAACAGAAATGGGAGTTTGCTCTTCGGCGAATACCACAAACGGAAGAAGGGCCAGCCCGGCAATCAAAAAAGGGAAAAACTTTTTCACAGACGCCGCTCCCGGATCTTGAAGAATTTGATCAAAGGCTCGACATAAGACCCCTCAACGGGAATTTCAATTCGGTCGATGCGGAGAGACTTGAAAAGCTTGGATAGTTTTTCGTTTCGTTCACGCGCTGAAGCCTCAAACTGCTGGCGGATTTTCTTGTCAGCCGTATTCACAAGAAACATCTCCCCGCTCTCCGGATCGATCACTTCCAGAAGCCCGACATCAGGAAGAGACTCTTCCCTGCGGTCCTTCAGATGAATCGCAATAACGTCGTGGCGCTGCGCGAGAATTTTCAGAGGTTTTTCAAAGCTGTTATCCATAAAATCTGAAATGATGAAGACCACGGAAGTACGCGAAAGAGTCTTATGAAGATACTCGAAAGCTTCGCTCAGGCGTGTTTTAAATCCCTTGGGCTTATAATAAAGAATTTCGCGGACAACGCGCAGCACGTGCGTCTTGCCTTTTTTCACCGGAACAAACTTTTCTACGCGGTCTGTCGCAATCAGAAGGCCTGTTTTGTCGTGATTCTGCACCGCAGAAAAAGCCAGCAGGGCCGTAATTTCAGCAGCCACCTCAGACTTCAGCCTTTGGCCGGTCCCGAAATACTGGGATCCTGACATGTCCACGACAAACAAGACCGTAAGTTCGCGTTCTTCCGCATACTTTTTGATATACGTGGTATGACTGCGTGCGGTTACATTCCAGTCAATCGACCGGATATCATCACCGGGCACATACTCCCGAACGTCCGCAAACTCGATCCCCTGCCCCTTGAAAACAGACTCATACTCCCCGCCGAACAGGTCGTTCACAAGACGCGTCGTCCGGATCTCAATATGCCGGACTTTCTTCATGACCTCTTTAGGGATCATGGAACCTCAATTTGATCGAAGATCGCTTTCACGATGTGCTCAGACGTCATTTCTTCAGCTTCCGCTTCATACGTCACAAGCACGCGGTGTCTTAGGACATCCATACCGATCTGCTTCACGTCATCCGGCGTCACGTAACCGCGGCCGCGGATAAACGCGTGGGCTTTCGCCGCGCGGGTGAGCATGATGCTTGCTCGGGGCGAAGCTCCGACAGAAATAAGTGGCTTAAGATTTTCCAGTTTGTACTCCTGCGGCGCGCGCGTCGCGAAAACAAGATCCAGAATGTAGTCCTTCACTTTTTCATCGATATAAATCTGATTAACAATTTGACGAAGCTCCAGAATTTTCTGGGGATCCATCACCGGAAGCACTTCGATATCACGGCCCGTTGACATTCTCTCCAGAATTTCTTTCTCTTCCTTTTTGGTCGGATAAGTCACAACGAGCTTCAGCATAAAGCGGTCGACCTGCGCTTCAGGAAGCGGATAGGTACCTTCCTGTTCGATGGGGTTTTGGGTCGCGAGAACGAGGAAAGGTTTAGGCAGCGGATAAGTCTTTTCTCCAATCGTGACCTGGCGCTCCTGCATCGCTTCAAGCAGCGCGCTCTGGACCTTGGAAGGCGCACGGTTGATTTCGTCTGCCAGAACAATATTGGCAAAAATAGGGCCGTGTTTAACGCTGAAAGTTCCCTCTTTCGGGCTATAAACCAGCGTACCCACCACGTCCGCAGGCAAAAGATCCGGAGTGAACTGAATGCGCTGAAAGTGACATTTCACGGCGGAAGCCAAAGTTCTGACTGACATCGTTTTGGCCAGACCAGGCAAACCCTCAATGAGGATGTGACCGTCTCCGAGAATCGCGATCATCTGACGGTCAACCAGATACTGCTGACCCACGATTACCTTTCCGATTTCGCGGATCAAATCCTGAATAATCGCACTGGAATCCTTGACCTTGGCGTTAATTTCCTTGATTGAAACATTCTCCATGCCTTCCTCCTTTGGAAGTCTTCAGTGTTATGATTTTGATGAAGAAGCAGGCGTGCCGATCACCTTTCGGCGTTCAATCCACGAAGCCGATTCTTCAAGTAACTCTTTCACTTCCGATGCTGAAAACGGAACACCCGAATACCGGGCCTCTCTCAATTTTTCTACAAGCTGCCGGGACTTTTTAATTTCCAGGGCATCAAGCCCTTTTGCTTCCAGGCGCTGTGTCAACTCACCCAGATCAAAAGACACTGAACCCATCTGGAACTTTTCAACAAGATACGACTGATAAACAACCCCGCCTTTGGCCAGAGATTCTTCCTGGGATGAGATCGCCGGAAGCTGGCGAAGCGCTTGAGCCGCGCGGTCTTCCATACTGAGCTGCGAAACAGACGCGGTATTCCGCTGCGCGGTCCGCTTCCTGAAATATAAAAAAAGCCTGGCTGCCAGAAGACCTGCGACTGCCGGAATCAATAACAGAACGATTTGCGGCAGTCCCTTTTTCCTGACCTTTACATCGAATGCGGGAACCTGCAAAGTTCCCGGTGTCCCAGTTTCGGGTTCGACGTAGTTAAAAGAAAAAGATTCAATCTTCGCCATCCCCGGGGTTTCAGGCGTAAACTCAAAAACAAAGGTTTTACGGGCCCAGAGCGCTTCGCCCTTCTGATAAGTTTCCTGGGATTCTCCCTGCCGTTTAAGAATAAGATTTTTGACCGGAGGAGCAGGCAGCACAAAGGTGTAATTCTCTTCGGCCTGAAGCCAATCTACATCAAGGGTCAGAAGCAGGGATTCTTCCTCAAAGAGAAGTTCGGAAGATGAAACGCGTGCGGAGATCTGAGGGGCAGCCGATGCGTAGTCCGGCATCAGGGCCGATAAAGCGAAAACAAAAATCAGGAAAAAGCCTTCACGGATTTTCATAAAGGCATTATTTTAAGGGGACTTACGAGAAGGTCAATGACTCTTTTTAAAGATTCCGGGCAGAGGGGCAAAACCCTCTGCCCGGAGGGGTCTTATTTCTTCTTGGAATCTTCGTCCACGACTTCGTAATCGGCATCCACAACATCCGAATCCTTGCCGTCTGACGGTGCTCCCTGGGCCGGCGAAGCGTCTCCACCCTTCTGGGCCTGAGCCTTCTTCGCGGCTTCTTCATACATTTTCTGAGCAAGCGTGTGGGAAGCGGTCGTCAGCTTATTGGTGACTTCCTGAATTTTTTCCAGGTTTTCACTCTTCAGCTGTTCCTTGGCTTCTTTTAAAGCTTCTTCAACGCGCTTCTTTTCCTCAGCGTCAATCTTGTCACTATGCTCCTTAAGATTCTTTTCTGTCGCATAGACCATGTTGTCGAGCTGATTCTGCGCCGTGACAAGTTCGTGTTTCTTCTTGTCTTCAGCGGCGTGCAGTTCCCCTTCCTTGACCAGCTTCTCGACTTCTTCCTTGGAAAGACCCGAAGAAGATTCCAGACGAACCTTCTGTTCCTTGCCTGTGCCGAGATCCTTGGCGGAAACATGCACGATACCGTTCGCGTCGATATCAAATGTCACCTCAACCTGCGGAATACCGCGCGGCGCCGGAGGAATACCTTCAAGGTTAAAATTCGCAAGCAAACGGTTACCCGATGCCATTTCACGCTCACCCTGCAGCACTCGAACGGTCACCGCTGTTTGATTGTCCGCGGCCGTTGAAAAGATTTCTGATTTACGTGACGGGATGGTCGTGTTGCGTTCAATCAGCTTGGTCATGACACCGCCGAGCGTTTCAATGCCGAGTGAAAGAGGCGTAACATCCAAAAGAAGAATGTCCTTCACATCACCCTGCAGAACACCGCCCTGAATTGCGGCGCCGATCGCCACCACCTCGTCAGGATTTACGCCCTGGTGGGGTTCCTTTTTAAAGAGCTTGCGCACACGTTCAACCACTGCCGGCATGCGAGTCTGGCCGCCGACAAGGATCACTTCATCGATTTCGTCAGGAGAAATCCCGGCATCCTTCATCGCGGCTTCACACGGGCGCACCGTACGCTCGACAAGATCAGCCACAAGCTGTTCAAGCTTGGCGCGGCTGAGATTGAGAAGAAGGTGTTTCGGACCTGAGGCATCCGCTGTTACGAACGGAAGATTGATTTCCGTGGTCTGAGATGTAGAAAGTTCACACTTCGCTTTTTCAGCGGCTTCCTTCAGACGTTGAACCGCCGTGCGGTCCTTGCCAAGATCAATACCTTCCTGGCTCTTGAACTCAGCCACAATCCATTCCATGATTTTCTGGTCGAAGTCATCACCGCCCAAATGCGTGTCGCCATTCGTGGCCTTGACTTCAAAGACACCATCGCCGATTTCAAGAATCGAAATGTCGAATGTACCGCCGCCCAAATCGTAGACCGCGATTTTTTCGTCCTTCTTTTTGTCCAAGCCGTAAGCAAGAGCGGCCGCCGTCGGTTCGTTGATGATACGAAGCACTTCAAGACCCGCGATCTGTCCGGCATCTTTTGTGGCCTGACGCTGGGAGTCGTTGAAATACGCGGGCACGGTAATAACCGCCTGCGTGATCGTTTCGCCAAGAAACGCTTCCGCATCGGCCTTAAGCTTTTGGAGCACCATGGCCGAAATCTCAGGCGGCGTGTAATCCCGCGTCTGCATCGGAATATGAATCACGGCTTCCTGATGTTTACCAGCTTTCACCTGATAAGGAACGTGCTTGATTTCAGATTCGGATTCGCTGAAGCGGCGGCCAATAAAACGTTTCGCGCTGAAAACTGTATTCTCCGCGTTCGTAACGGCCTGACGCTTCGCGGCCTGACCAACAATCCGGTCCCCCGTCTTTGTAAACGCAACAACAGAAGGAGTGGTTCTATTGCCTTCCTTGTTCGCGATCACTTTAGGCTCGCCGCCTTCCATAATCGCCATACATGAATTGGTTGTTCCTAAGTCGATCCCGAGAATTTTTCCCATTTTGAAGCTCCTTTTTAATAAGTCATGAATTTTTGAAGACAGGTGTATTTATTCAATAAGCGTGCCAGTGAGGCCACAGCAGATGATTACCTGTAAATCGTTTTATTAAAACAACTTATAGAATTAAATTCCTGGGGGATTTTGAGAGCAACGAGCTGTTTGTTGTCTTTTGGCACAGTAAAAAGTGTGCCGGATTGGCAGGTGTTACTACTCAAGCTGGTAAGTATCAATTTTTCGGTACAGGGTACGGCGGGAAATCCCAAGCTTCTTGGCGGCCAGAGACTTGTTTCCCTTCGCCTCCTGAAGCTTGGCTCGTATAAACTCTTTTTCCATATCATCCAACTGCGCGGAGGCCAGCGGGTTGGAAGACCCCGCGGCGGATGCCGCCTGAGAAAAAACACTTTGCTTACCCTGGCGAACATCCTCAGGAATGAGGCTAAGCGTCAAGACATCGCCCTGCGCAAGCACCACCATGCGCTCCATGATATTTTTCAGCTCGCGGACATTTCCCGGCCAATCATAATTCTGAAGAGCCAGCATCGCGTCGGGTTCAATGGAGCGGATTTTCTTTGAATTTAAACGCGCGAAATGATTTAAAAATGACTGTGCCAGAACAGGAATGTCTGTCTGCCGTTCGCGCAGCGCCGGCACCTTGAGATAGATTACATTAAGACGGTAGTAGAGATCCTCACGGAAACGGCCCGCCTTGACTTCTTCCAGCAGATTTTTATTAGTGGCACAGATCAACCGGACATCGACCCGAATTGTTTTACTGCCGCCGACACGCTCAAATTCCCGTTCCTGAAGCACTCGAAGCAGCTTGACCTGGGTTTCAAGACTGATCTCCCCCACCTCATCCAAAAAAAGTGTCCCGTTATGCGCCCGCTCAAATCGTCCGACCTTGCGTTCTGCGGCCCCCGTAAAAGCCCCTTTCTCATGACCAAAAAGCTCACTGGCCAAAAGGGATTCTGTTAACGCTGCGCAGTGAACCGCGACAAAAGGTTTTGAATTGCGGGGACTCAGTTCATGGATTCTGTGGGCAATCAGCTCCTTACCGGTCCCGCTCTCACCTTCAATGAGAACCGTAGCACTTGAAACCGCAACCTGCTCAACAGTCTTTAGAATAGCCTGCATCTTCGGGGATTCGGCAAGAAGCTGTCCCTGTTCGAACTTTTCTTTAAAAAGAGCTTCTTTCAATTCCTTGTTCTCTTCTTCCAAGGTGCGGCTGGCCAAGGCTTTATTAATGAGAAACTCCAGCTCTTCAAGATTCACGGGCTTTGTGAGGTAATAATACGCACCCTTTTTCATCGCCTTAACAGCATCCTCAACAGTGCCGTAAGCCGTCAGGAGGATGACGGCGGCGTCACGGTGAAGACCTTTGATCTTCTCGAGCAGCCCGACACCATCAAGGCCGGGCATTCGAATATCGCAAAGCACAAGATCAGGACGCTCTTTTTGATAAACGTTCCAGCCTTCCTCACCGTCTGCGGCTGTGATCACATCATATCCGAGTCCTTCCAGAAAACGCTGAAGTCCTTCGCGGGTGTTCTTCTCATCATCAACAATTAAGAGCGTGGCAAATACCGACATGTTAGTCCCCCTCCGGGCTGCGTTCATTTTTCCGCTCGCGTGCAGGCGCTTCCTCGCTTGAAATCTGCAAGCGGGGTTCACGAACAGGAAGCATCAATGTAAAGGTCGTTCCTTTTCCCGGGCGCGTTTCCACTTCAATACGGCCCCCATGCTCGGCCACAGCATTATAAACAGACACAAGCCCCAGCCCGGAACCTTCAGGTTTCGTGGTGTAATAAGCTTCAAAGATGTGCGGCAGTACTTCATCGGGTATTCCCGGCCCTTCGTCACGGACACGCACCAGAGCCGCTTTTGAGCGGTGAGTTACAGAAACACGGATATCTCCGCCTTCCGGCATAGCCTCCATCGCATTTTTAATCAGGTTCAGAAAGACCTCCCGCAAACGCTCCTTATCCATCAGAAAAGGCCTTAAACCTTTATCCGGGCGAAAATGAATTTTTACCTTTCGTGCCGCAAGCTCAAGATGAAAAAAATCCACGGATTCTTGAATCACTTCGTTCAAATCCGTAAGACGAAAGCGCAGCGGCGGCTTACGTGTTGCTTTGAGAAAAGCTCTGACGATCCTGTCGAGCCTCGTCGTTTCGGTCTGAATAACGGAAAGAGTTTTGAGAAAATTCTTCTGCCGGGCAGAAGGAAGTTCTTCAGCATCGCGCTTAAGAAGGCCTAAATGAATTTGAATGGAGTTAAGCGGATTACCGATTTCATGAGCCACTCCGGCCGCAAGCTTCAGCAGAGAGTCGCGGCTTGCCGAGGCGGCCTTTTCCTGCTCCTTGGATTTTTCATGACTCAGGTTTAAGAAAAGAATCAGCCAGGCTCCCGGCCCGCCTTTATCGAGCGGCATAATCTGTATACGAAGATCGATTTCGCGGGGCAGCAGGACGCGGACATCTTCCGTGTGACGGGGACTTGCTTTGTGCGGATACTGATCAAAAAGAGAACGAAGCGCGCTATCCTGCGAAAGCTCCTGAAGATTAAGGCCCGGCGACAGTTTTCCGCTGTCGAAGCCCAGATGTTCGCGGGCCTGTGCGTTCAGAAACTGGATTTTGCAATCCTCATCCAGCAGCGCGAGCCCCAGCGGAAGAGTCTCAAGAATTTCGTGATAAAGTTCATGCTCCCGGGCAAGGGTCCGCACATAGCTTTGCAGAGCGTCGCGGTCGATCTTATCGAGCCGGGCAAGAAGTTTATTGAGGAAGGGAGCTTTCCGGGACATTGCGTTTCAGATCCTGGTGAGCCAGACGGATGAAGCGCTCTAACAGCACCGGATCTTTTTTTCCCGGGCTGGACTCCACGCCGCTGGCAACGTCGACAGCATAAGGCTTGACCCGGCGGATGGCATCTTCAAGATTATCCACATTAAGACCGCCCGCCAGGAAAAGCTTGTCGTTAACAAAAGACCGTTCTGAAAGAAGGTTCCAGTCGAAGGTGATGCCTGTCCCCCCTTTTCGATCCGCAGAGTACGTGTCAAAAAGGAAAGCCGTCACATTGTATTCATCAATCCGTTTCAGACTCATCGCGTCTTTTATGCGGAATGTTTTGATCACGGAGTAACCGCGTTCAATGAATGACTCACAGTAAAGAGCGGTCTCATCGCCATGAAATTGCAACCAGTTAAGTCCGAGTTCCTGGGCAGCGTCTTCCACTTCTTTTTTGGGCTGATTACTGAAGACACCCGTGAAATTCCGGTAATGCGGAAAACGGCTGATAATCGCTTTGGCTTCGGCAACAGACACGCGCCGCTTGCTTTCCGTAAAAATAAAACCAATGAAGTCCGCGCCTTGATTGACCGCGAGTTCGACATCTTCAAAATTGGTATTGCCGCATATTTTGACCAGTGGCATTAGACTTCCTCCGCCTTCTTCCATTTCTTATCCGTACCTAGAAAGCTTTCAACAGAAGCCAGAATATCCGGTGAGCGCATAAAGGCCGTTCCGATCAAAAAAGCGTCCGCACCCATCCCTTTATAGGATAACAGCTGATCGTGACCTGTGAGGCCGCTTTCCACAACTTTCAAAATACCCTTAGGCACATGGGGGAGCAGTTGCTTTGAGCGGTTCATATCCACTTCAAGGGTTTTCAGATTACGGTTATTGATGCCAATAATCTGCGCCCCCGAATCCACAGCCTTTTTAAGATCTTCATCCGCGTGCACCTCGACAAGAGCATCCATCCCCAGTTCACGGCCGAGATCGATCAGGGTGCGCATCTCCTCCTCGGTCAAAAGACAGGCGATGAGAAGAAAAGCGTCCGCTTCAAGAAGCGCTGTTTCGTAAAGCTGGTAGGTTTCAAAGATGAAGTCTTTGCGCAAAAGAGGGATCGTCGTGACCTGCCGGACTGTTTTTAAATAGCTGGGACGGCCCTTAAAAAAATGAGGCTCTGTAAGGACCGACAAAGCGGCCGCGCCGGCATGCTCATAAATAGAAGCAATTCGCAGCGGCTGAAAATCTTCGCGAATAATCCCCTCGGAAGGCGAAGCCTTCTTGAGTTCACAAATCAAATTCAAACGCTTGGGATTGCTCAGAGCCTTGAGAAAGTTGCGCTTTTCCGACGCCCTCAAATGCTCAACCGCCTTGCGGAGCCGGTGAGGCGGAAAGCGCCGTTTCAGCTCTTCAAGATCACGGCGTTTCTGCTGAACAATTTCATTTAATATCATGCTTTTCCTTTTGTTGTAATCCGAACCAGTCCTTCAAGGCTGTGAAGCGCCTTCCCCTGATCCACAGAAAGAACAGCCTTATGCAGCCCCTCTTTTAAATCCTGAGCCATGCCAGAGATCCAGAGGCCCGCGGCCGCGTTAAGTAAAATCAAATCGCGGCGGGCATCGCGAACCCGGCCGCTGAGAAACTGACGGGCGAAATGGGCGTTTTCACGGGCACCGCCGCCCTTAAAACGTTCAGCCCGAGCAGGTTTCAAACCCAGCTTGCGCGGATGGATCTTTCCTTTACGAATACGGCCGTTCTCGATCCAGGCGTAGTGAGTAACACCGTTGAGAGAAATTTCATCCATCCCGTCTTCGCTGTGACAAACCATGGCTGCTTTCAAGTCCTTACGGCGCTTAAAAACTTCGGCATAAAGACCCAAATGTTCTTTTCGGGAAACACCCGTTAACTGATAGGCCACCTTGCAGGGATTCACAAGCGGACCGAGCAAATTAAAAACAGTCCGAATCCCAAGGGATTTCCTCAACGGCTGAACGCGCGCGAAAACAGGATGATAAACCGGCGCGTGAAAATATCCGATCCCGGAGTCGCGTATCGCGGTTCTCATTAAAGCAGCCGGAGCGTCAAGCCTGACTCCGAGAGCTTCCATCAAATCCGAGCTTCCGGTCCGGGACGAGATCGCGCGATTTCCGTGCTTCGCAACGCGGGCGCCGGCACCCGCCATTACAAAGGCAGCGAGTGTTGAGACATTGATCGAATGTTTACCATCACCGCCGGTACCGCAGGTATCCACCAGGTCATTAAAGGGCATTGAAAGCGGTTTCTCTAGCTGCCGCAAAGCTTCGACGCACGCGGAAACCTCTTCCGCTGTTTCACCGCGGTCCGCCAAAAGAAGCAGAAACGCTTTACTCTCCTGAAGCGTCAGCTTTCCCTGAAAGAGATCGCTGAAGACTCTGCGCGCTTTTGAGGATTCCAGCGTTTCCCCCTTCAGGAGCGCCGCAAGAACAGCCTCAAAGGTCATGCCGGACGTCCTCTTTTTTTTGAGTACTCTTCCGCGAGCTTCAGAAAATTGCGCAGAATATCTTTTCCGGAAACAGTCAGAATCGATTCAGGGTGAAACTGCACACCCCAGATCGGAAAACGCCTGTGCCGGACCCCCATAATCTCGCCATCTTTTGTCCAGCCTGTAAGCTCAAGTTCTTTGGAAGGAAAAGATTTTTTCTCAATCACCAGGGAATGATACCGGGTTGCTTGAAAAGGATTCGGAAGGCCTTTAAACACGCCGAGATTCTCATGATGAATATCCGAGGTCTTGCCGTGCATGATCTGACGGGCACGGATAATTTTACCGCCGAAAGTATCGCCGATACATTGATGCCCGAGGCAAACACCCAGAATAGGAACTTTTCCCGCGAAAGTGCGGATCACTTCATTGGAAATACCAGCTTCTTTCGGTGTACAAGGTCCCGGTGAAATCACGATCTGTTTGGGCTTCAAGCGCGTGATAGCCGAAATCGTGATCTTGTCATTTCTCCACACCTGGGGATTGGCTTTAAGTTCGCCAAAGTACTGGACCAGGTTGTAAGTAAAAGAATCGTAATTATCGATTACGAGAAGCATGGGAAACGCCCCTGTTCTTCAATAGCCTTGAACAATGCCTTGGCCTTATTCACCGTTTCCTGATATTCACTCGCCGGATTGGAATCCTTAACGATACCCGCTCCAGCCTGCAGATAAAGCCTGCCCTTGTGCAGAACCATCGTGCGGATTGTGATGCACATATCCATGTCCCCATTCAGGCCGAAGTATCCCAGGCAGCCCGCATAGGGACCCCGTTCTTCAGTTTCCATTTCATTAATGATCTCCATCGCACGGATTTTCGGAGCGCCTGATACCGTTCCTGCAGGAAAAGTCGCTTTGAGAAGATCAAAAGCCGTTTTACCCGGCTTCAATTTGCCGCTCACATCACTAACCAGATGCATGACATGGGAATAGCGTTCCACCCGGGCAAAATTCTCAACCCTGATGGAATCAAAACGGCAGACACGGCCAAGATCATTGCGGCCCAGATCCACCAGCATCAAATGTTCCGCGAGCTCTTTTTTTGACTTCTTCAGATTCTCCTCATGACGAAGATCCTCTTTAGGCGTCGCTCCGCGCGGACGCGTACCTGCGATAGGACGAACCTCCGCGAGCACACCCGTTTTTTTAACGAGCACCTCAGGCGAAGAACCAATCAGACGCAGACCACCGCAGCGAAAATAAAACATATAAGGTGAGGGATTAATGGACCGAAGCGCGCGGTAAATCTGAAAATCTTCGCCTTCAAACGGAAGCGAAAACCGCTGCGACAAAACCACCTGGATGCAGTCACCCGCGCGGATATACTCTTTAATTTTTTTGACTTTGGATTCAAAAACTTCAGGTTTGATATGAGACTTTGGGACAACCGCAAACGGCTTTTTTCCAGCCTTCACAGGCTTTAAAGGGCGGTTAAGTCTGGCGATCATAGCCTCAATCCTGCGGACACCTTCACGATGCGCGGACAAAGGCTTTTTTGATGAGCGGACAAGCGCGATGAAATGAAGCTGTTTGCGGAAATGATCAAAAACAACCAGATCGCTGCAGAAAACAAAAATACCGCGGGGAACAGAAATCGAGGGCAGCGGTTTGAGCCGGACATCATCAAAACCCGCCACATTTTCATAGCTGAGAAAACCAACGAAACCGCCGCTGAACCCTTTCAAATCCTCAGGGTTCGCCAACCGAAAATCTTTCATTCTGGATTGAACCGCGTCGGCGAGTGTTTTAAAACCGGTAAGTTTGCGGGTTTTACCGCCGGTCTCTTCAAAAAGACCGCCCGCAGCATCTGCTCCAATCAGAACGTCGGGATGAATCCCGAGTATCGAATAACGGCCGATATGTTCTTCCTGCTCCGCAGACTCGAGAAGAAATGCATTCTTCTCACGGCCCGCAATCTTCAGAAAGCTGGAGACCGGTGTTTCAAGGTCCGCGGGGATCGTTTCAGTGACCGCGACCAGATTCCCTTTACGGGCAAGCTGGGAAAAAGCCCGGACATCCGGAGTCATCATGATTTATAGACAGTATCCGGATCAAAAACTTTTTCCTGAGTCACGCGCACCACTTGAGCGTTCTCATCAAGTTCATGGACAAAGCAGGTTCTGAAACCAAGGTGGCAGGCGCCGCCATGCTGCGTCACTTTCACAAGAAGCGCGTCCTGATCACAATCCGTCAGCGCCTGTTTCACTTCCTGAATGTGGCCCGAACTCTCCCCTTTAACCCAGTACTTGTTCCGGGAACGGGAAAAGAAAACCGTCTTTTTTTCCTTCAGCGTACGCTCAACAGCCGTCTTGTCCATGTAAGCCAGCATCAGCACTTCGCCGCTGTTCACGTCCTGAATAATAACCGGCATCAATCCTTTTGAATCGTATTTAAATTCGGTCATTCTTAACTCCTTATGATAGAAATGGTTACAAATAAGTATAACGTTGTCTTCCGTGAGCGGATACGTGTCAGTATGCCCCCATCTTAAAGATGTGTCAACTAGTTACACGAACCGGAATTCCACGATCACGGAGGTAGCTTTTAACGTCAGAAATGCTCAGTTCTCCAAAGTGAAAAACGGAAGCGGCCAGACAGGCATCCGCCTTTCCCTCTTTGAAACCGTGATAGAAATGATCGAGCGTTCCAACCCCTCCGGAAGCAATAACAGGAATTCGAAGAGCATCCGAAATCCGGGCGAGAAGTTCCACGTCATACCCCTGCTTCGTGCCATCCCGGTCCATACTGGTCAGCAGAATCTCGCCCGCACCCAGAGCCTCGCCCTGCCGCGCCCAGGCGATCGCATCCAAACCCGTTGGGTTACGCCCCCCGTGAGTATAAACGCGCCAGAAACCATCCGCGTCGCGCTTGGCGTCAACCGCCAGAACAATACACTGGCTTCCAAACCGGCTGCTGGCCTGACGGATAAAGTCAGGATTCTGAATCGCGCTGGTGTTAATGGAAACCTTGTCGCAGCCCGCGCGAAGCATATCCCGAATATCCTGGACTTCACGAATACCTCCCCCCACAGTAAAGGGAATCATGACCGTTTCCGCAACCTTCTCCACCATCTCAAGCGTCGTTTTCCGTTTTTCGTGGGATGCCGTAATATCGAGAAAAACGAGCTCATCGGCCCCTGAAAGATCATAAGCTTTTGCGCAGGCAACGGGATCGCCGGCGTCAACCAGATTGACAAAGTTCACCCCTTTGACGACACGGCCGTCTTTAACGTCGAGACAAGGAATGATTCGTTTGGCTAACATGCGGAATTTCGGGAGTCAGGGTTAGACGTGCTTGATAACGGCTTGAGATTCTTTCTCGTCGACCAGTTCTTTCATGAGTGTCATGCAGGCCCGGGAAAAAGCCCGCATATGAACCATGACCGACCACAGAAAACACAGAAGCCCCGCAACAAGAGCGATCTGATGACGGAGTGACAACGGTTCCTTCGCGGTCTGATTCCAGACGAACGTAAAAAATATCAAAGGCAGAAAAAAGAAGAACCATCCCCAAAAAGAAAATTTAAGATAGTCCTGTTTCAGTTCCTGATAGTAGCGGGAGCGGAGATCCTTGGCCTGACGAAACATGGGGTTCAAAAACCAGCCTCGCACTGTAAACGCGAAAACAAGATAAATGATACCGATAATCGACCAGGACCAGAAACGCTCCTGAAGAATCACATTCCAATAGGCATTAAAAATTTCTGTCATAAACTGCCCTGTCTGGATGCGGCACGCACAGCGTCACGAAGTTCAAAGCGTTTTTCATACAAAGCTTTTCCCATGATGACCCCGTCAAAGTTTGGCTGCTTCAAGTTCCGGCATTGCTCAATATCGGCAAGAACCGAGATACCGCCGGACAAAATCACACGCGAACGGCTCCACTCAAGCACCTGGGCCAGCCCCTCAAGATTAGGCCCCTGAAGCATCCCGTCGCGGGCGATGTCTGTATAGATAACGGTCGAAAGAGCGAATTCATTGAATCGTTTCAGCATGGACTCAAGTGACTCACCGCTTTCCTTGAGCCAGCCCTCCGTTTGAACGCGGCCCTCGCGGGTATCCAGACTCACAGCAACCTGACTTCCAAAACGCCCCAGCAGATCCAGGAAAAACTTCTGATCAAGGGCCTTCGTTCCGATCACGACGCGGTTAATTCCCTCTTTCAGAAGAAGTTCAACATCTTCCGCCCGGCGCAAGCCGCCGCCCACCTGAAGCGAACATCCGACCGTTTGACGGATCTTCAAAACCCAGGACAAATTGCGCAGTTCACCGGTTTTGGCGCCCTCAAGATCCACAACATGGATCCACTGCGCCCCCTGAGACTCCCACGCTTTGGCCTGCGCTGGCGGATCTGCCGAGTAAACCGTTTCAGCCTGAAAATCACCGCGTGACAACCGCACCACTTTGCCCTGATACAAATCAATAGCAGGATAAAGAATCATTTTTTCCACTCCACAAAGTTTTTCAGTAATTGAAGTCCGGCTGTCTGGCTTTTCTCAGGATGAAACTGGGCCGCGAAAAGCGTTTCTGTGCCGATCGCCGCACTGAAAGCTTCTTCACCGTAGACACACTCCGCCGCGCTGGCATTCGGAATCCCCGCCGGAGCGTAAAAAGAATGAACGAAGTAAAAGTAACTCTGATCCGCAATGCCGCTGAGAAGCGGATGCGGCTTTACCAGGCGAACCTGATTCCATCCCATATGAGGAACCTTCACCCCCGGCGACCGGAACAAACGCACCGTCCCGGGAAAAATCCCAAGTCCGCGGGCGCCGGGACTCTCTTCGCTCTCATCAAAAAGGAGCTGAAGACCCAGACAGATCCCCAGGAAAAGACCGCCGCCGCGGATGTAATCAACCAGAGGATTAAACAGACCGGAGGCATGAAGTTCACGGGAGGCGTCTCCAAATGCGCCCACGCCCGGAAGCACCACTTTTTCAGCACGGATCAGATCTGAGGCCTGGGATGTTACAAGGACTTCGGCACCCAAATGCTCAAGCGCTTTTGAAACGCTTCTCAAATTGCCCATGCCGTAGTCCAGGACTACGATCATGCCTAGAGACTGCCTTTCGTGGAAGGAACGCCTTTCACGCGCGGGTCAATCTGGGTCGCAGCGTCAAGAGCGCGGGCCGTCGCTTTAAAAACGCCCTCGATAATGTGGTGAGAGTCTCTTCCGGCGGCAACTTCGACATGCATATTTATGCCGGCATGCTGACTGAACGCTTTCATGAATTCCATCGCGTCATGAAACGAGTAATTTTCCAGACGGGAAAAAGAAACTTCCCGCGCCTTGGTTACATGCACGGAAGGACGCCCTGAAATATCCAGAGTCACGCGGATTAGAGCTTCATCCATCGGAACATGAAAAAAACCATAGCGGCGGATTCCCTTTTTATCTCCAAGTGCTTTGGTTAACGCCTGACCCAAAGTGATCCCCACATCTTCGTTCGTGTGGTGAATGTCCACGTCCAGATCCCCTTTGGCCTTCACTTCAAGATCAAACAAACCGTGCTTGGTAAAAAGCTCCAGCATGTGATTAAGAAACGGAATGCCGGTGTCATAAGAACCTGCTCCGCTCCCGTCAATATTCATTTTAATAGCGATATCGGTTTCCCGGGTCGTTCTTTTGAGACTTGCTTTTCTAGCCGAAGCCTTCATTGCTTCTCTCCTGGGCCGGACTATTCCGCGGCCGCCCCTTCTTTTTCAGTTTCAGTAACATCGCTTTGAGTTTTCTCAACAAAACGGGCTTCCATGGAAATTCTGTGAAGGACAAGCCCTTCCATATCGGTCAGCTGCTTCAGGTGCTCTCTTGATTTCAGCAGAGCTTCTTTCGTATAAGAAATGATCTGCGTGCTCTTCACAAAAGAAGACGCGCTCAAAGGAGAAAAATACCGTGCTGTTCCGCCGGTCGGAAGCACGTGACTCGGACCCGCGATATAATCTCCAACCACAGCCGGCGAATACGGACCGATAAAAATCGCCCCGGAATGATCAATCGCTTTCGCGACCTTCTCGGGATCTTCCGTGAGAATCTCAAGGTGTTCGGGAGCAATCGCGTTCGCCACTTCGCAAGCCTCAGCGATCGATTTAACCTGAATAATAAACCCCGTATCCACGCGCTTGCGTATGGACTCAATCAGCTTTTTAGAGGGGGTGATCAAATAAGGAATTCCGCCAACGTGTTCCGCCTGCGCGAGCAAGTCACAGGTGACAAAATCAGCATCCGCGGAGGCGTCAGCAATAATCGCAACCTCGCTGGGACCCGCCACCATATCGATATCCACAAAGCCGTAAACCTGCCGTTTGGCCTCAGTCACATACTGGTTTCCGGGGCCAACGATCTTGTGAACTTTTTTAATGGTTCTCGTACCAAACGCCATCGCACCGATCGCCTGGGCGCCGCCGACACGGTAAATCTCTTTTACACCGAGAAGATTGGCAACCGCCAGAATGTGCGGGTCAATTTCACCTGTATCACGGTTCGGGGGTGTCGCCAGAACAATCTCTTTCACACCCGCCACAATGGCGGGAATGACGGTCATATAAACAGTGGAAACCAGCGGGGCCTGCCCTCCAGGAACATAAACGCCCACACGCTCAAGCGGCTGATAGCGCTTCGCGAGATAGATGCCGTCTTTGCCGCGGATTTCAAACGATTGTTTCAGCTCCTTTTCATAATACTCCGTAACATTTTCACGGATCTGCTTAAGGATAGGAACAAACTTGACCTGAATCTTTTCAAACGCGCGGTTGATATCACCCTGAGAAACGGCAATGCGCTTTAGCGGTAAATCCAAACCGTCAAATTCGCGCGTAAAGCGTCGGATCGCGAGATCCCCGCGAGAGCGCACCTCAGATAAAATTCGGCTGACCTTTTTAAATACCTTCGTATCAAAAGCGTCATTAAAATCACGGCATATTTTTTTCTGCGTGACTTTGTCCCAAGTCAAAACCTGCATATCAACGGGTCCTTTCATTCACATAGGAAGCGAGATTATTCACAATCGCGTCCCACTGCTCGCGGAACTGCCCGGTATTGCGGGCGCCGCCCTGCACAAGTTCTTTGCGGCCGCCGCCGCTGCCGCCGACGAGCCCGGCCAGAGTCTTCATCACTTCACGCGCGTCAATCACGCCATCCGCGAGATCCGGACTTAAACCGATCACAAAATTAACCTTTTCCCCGCTCTCCGCGCCCAGAAAATATACTGTTTTTGAACTCATGGAACGCAGAGCGTCAGACAGCGAACGCATTTCATCCACACTCGCGCCTTCACTCAGTTTATGCCGCGCTACTTTTAAGGTTCCTGCAGGAAGCGCCTGGTTCAGAATCGCTTTGGGGTCCGCAGAAGTAACGGCACCCTGCTTCTTTTCCTTCTCCATTTTTTTCAGCGAGTCCTGAAGCTTCGCGACACGCTCAGCCAGTTTATCCGGAGTCGTTTTCAGATTGACCGCCAATTCCCCGACCTGCCTGCGCAGCGAACGGAGATAATCAAAGGCGCCTTCACCTGTTAACGCCTCAATGCGTCGGGTACCGCTGGCAATGGAAGAATCACTGGTAATCACAAACATTCCAATCTGCCCCGTGCGGTCACAATGGGTTCCGCCGCAAAATTCCTTGCTGAAGCCCGGCACCGTCACAACGCGAACGGTCTCACCGTACTTCTCACCGAAGAACGCGAGCGCTCCATCTTTCTTGGCTTCCTCTACCGGCTTCTCTTCTTTTGAAACAGCCTTATCCTGGAGAATCTCGGCATTCACAAGATCTTCAAGCTGCTTAAGCTCGCTGGCGCTCAACGCCTGGTTATGCGAGAAATCGAAGCGAAGCTTTTCAGCGTTTACAAGGGAACCGAGCTGACGCGCCTGAGATCCCAGAACGGTGCGCAGCGCCGCATGCAGCAGATGAGTCGCCGTATGATTACGCATCGAACGCTCACGGCGGCTTTGATCGACCTTTGCTGTTACTTCTGATCCCGCTTCAGGAATACCGTGCAGAATTTCAACAAAGTGGAGAATAAAGGAATCCTTCTTCTGGGCGTCCACAACAACGGCCTTGAAACCAGCGCCCTCAATCACTCCGCGGTCACCCGCCTGGCCGCCGCTCTCACCATAAAAGGGCGTCTGATCCAGTAAAATAACGCCCTGCTTGTCCTTGAGATCGGCCATAAGCACACGGGACTTTGATTCCAAAGCGCTGTAGCCTAAAAACTTCGTCGCCGAAAACGCTGTAAGTTTCTTTTCCAGATCCGTCGCTGAAAAGATACTGCCGGAAATCTGGCTGGCCTGTTTGGCACGCTGACGCTGTTCATCCATCAACGCGTCAAAAGCGCCGGCGTCAATTTGAAGCCCCCGGGATTCGGCAATCATACGCGTCAGCTCATCGGGAAAACCATACGTGTCGTAAAGTTCAAACACAACGGCGCCGGGAATTGTTTTTTCACCCGTCTTATCCAGAGCGGCAATGCGGGAACCCAGAATACGAAGTCCCGTTTCAAGCGCGTCAAGAAAGCGTTCTTCTTCACCTTTAAGCGTGATCGCGATACTCTTCTCGGCGTCGCGAAGCTCAGGGTAGGCAGGCGCCATAACAGCCGCCACGACAGGAACAATCTTGTAGAGAAAAGATTCCTTCAATTCCTGATCGCCATCTTTCCGAGCCGATAGAATCTGATGCGCGCGCCAAAGAGCGCGTCGGATCAGTTTGCGGATGACGTACCCGCGGCCTTCGTTGGAAGGGATGACACCGTCCGCCATGGTGAACACAACCGCGCGGATGTGATCGCTTACTGCATAAAGATGGCTGCGCGACGGGCCTTGAACTCCGCCTTCAGGAAAACCCAGCGCTTTTTCAATCGCGGCATTGATCGGCTGGAAAATATCAATTTCATAATTCGTTTTCTTGCCTTGAATCACGCACGCCAGACGTTCAAGCCCCATTCCGGTGTCGATGTTTTTTTGAGCAAGCGGCACAAGCTTACCGCCGTCCTGACGGTCAAACTGGGTAAACACGAGATTCCAGATTTCAGCAAAGCGCCGGTCCTGAACAGTGCCCCCATCCCCCTGCGCGGGATCCTGATCAAAATAAATTTCAGAGCACGGACCGCATGGACCGTTAGGACCGTCCTTGGGCGCGTTGGAAGGCCAGAAGTTATCCTTGTCGCCAAGTTTGTAGATCCAGTCGGGACGAAGCCCAATTTCGTTTTTCCAGATTTCAAACGCTTCCTCGTCGCTCAAATGAACGCTGACCCGAAGCCGCTCTTTGGGAATTTTCAATTCAACCGTAAGAAATTCCCAAGCCCAGTGAATGGCTTCTTTCTTGAAATAATCACCAAAAGAAAAATTGCCGAGCATTTCGAAAAAAGAATGGTGAAACGCCGTCCGTCCAACCTCTTCCAGATCGGCAGTCCGAAGGCATTTCTGGCTGCTTGTCGCACGCTTCAGGTCCTTCTTGAGACCCAGAAAGTTGTCCTTAAACTGATTCATGCCGGCGCCGGTAAAAAGCAGCGTTGGGTCATTCTGCGGGACAAGAGAATCGCTGGAAACAGCACGGTGCTCTTTGCGCTCAAAAAACTGCAGATACTTTTTTCTGATTTCGTCGGTTTTCATTCTGTTTCCTTCATCCATTCTTCGTTAGAATCTTCTTCAGCGCGGCACTCCCGCGCCAGCACAGCCATCGAACGCTGCGCGGTTTCGTAATCGAATCCGCGGCGGACCAGAGCATCAAACACTTTTTTTCTTCTTTTGAGGAGGACAAGCTTTTTCCCCCGCTCCCACACAGTCCGTGCCAGCTCCTGGGCGGATTCAATCTCAATGTCACGAGTCATCGACTCAAGGGCCGCTGATGAAACAGCATCATCAAATCCGCGCCGCTTCAGCTCAAAAGCCGCCTTGCGCTTTCCAAATCCTTTTCGGGAAGAAGCCATTCGGTTCACGAGCCCCTCGGCAAGCAGAGGGTCATTGATATACCCGGCCGCTTCGAGCTTTCGAATCACCTGAGCGATCACGCCTTCCTGGTATCCCTTGCTTTGCATCTTGTCCATGAGCTGCTTCCGGCTCTTGGGACTGACGCCAAGAACTTTCAAAGCGTAGCTCATGGCTTCTTTTTCAAGAGATGCCGGAGATGTATCTTTCAGAGAGTCCTGGCGTTTACTCATGCGTCGGAAGGACTTTTGGCTGGCAAATAAACCAGGTCAACACCAACTTCAGGAAACCACGGCTTCTTCGCCCATCATCTTGCTGCGTACCTTGCCTTCAATTTCCTCAAGAAGCTTCGTGTTTTCTTTGAGGAAAAGACGGGCTGAATCCCTGCCCTGGCCAAGTTTTTCCTGGCCATAAAGGATCCACGATCCGGATTTCTCGAGTACCTGATGCTCTACCCCGAGATCCAGAATGCTTGAGGAACGCGAAATACCTTCATCAAAAAGAATATCGAACTCCGCAACCTTAAAGGGGGCCGCGACTTTATTCTTCACGACCTTGACCTTGACACGGTTACCAATGATCACATCCCCTTTTTTCAGGCTTTCAATACGGCGGATATCCAGGCGCATCGAGGCGTAAAACTTGAGAGCCTTACCCCCTGTCGTCGTTTCCGGATTACCAAACATAACTCCGATTTTATCGCGGATCTGATTGATGAATATCATACTCGTTTTAGAACGGCTGATGATCCCCGTCAACTTGCGCAAAGCCTGCGACATCAAGCGGGCCTGAAGCCCCATGTGGGAATCCCCCATGTCTCCTTCGATTTCAGCCTTAGGAACAAGCGCCGCCACGGAATCGATCACAATCAAATCCACCGCATTGGAGCGCACAAGCATTTCAGCGATTTGAAGCGCCTGTTCGCCAGAATCGGGCTGGGAAATAAGCAGATCATCAAGTTTTACGCCGATTTTCTGTGCGTAGGTAGGATCAAGCGCGTGTTCCGCGTCAATGAAAGCAGCCGTACCGCCGCTTTCCTGCACGCGAGCGATGATGTTCAGGGTCAACGTCGTTTTACCGCTTGATTCCGGGCCGTAAATTTCAATCACGCGGCCGCGGGGAATCCCGCCAATACCTGTCGCGATGTCCAGACTCAATGCGCCTGTGGGAATACTCGCGATCGTTACGCGGCGCTCTTCTCCCATTTTCATAATGGAGCCCTTACCAAATTGTTTTTCAATCTGAAGAAGAGCGAGCTCGAGAGCTTTGGACTTTTCACCGGCAACTTTAGCCGACGCGGCAGAGGTTTCCGGCTTTGTGTCTTTTTCGTTTTTTTTGACCATGTGAAGTCATCTCCTAAGGAATCTGATGTAACTGCGGAAAGTGATCACTTGAACAAGCGGAATTATGCCTATAAATGCACGCAAGTTCAGACATTTTACTGGGTTAGACAAACAGTGTAAAGCGCTAATCCGGCGCTTTCCGCCCGCCGGAGTAGGCCTTTGAAACGGCAGTCGATGCGTTCGTGGCTTTCTTCAGCTCGGGGAGCTTTTGTGACGCCTCGGACAACACGGCAACCCCTTCTTTAAGACCGAGAAGCCTGTGCATCGGCAGGGAGATTCCTTTGCGGCTGGGACGCAGACCTTTCGCTTCGGGACTGCGAAACCAAAGCCGAACATCTACGTAATACCGGTCTTCATACTGAGTAATCGCGAATTGGAGCTCTTCATCGTTGTTCGTGGGAATGGCGTGAATGAGAGTGCGGGAAAAGTTTTTCATGTTTCCTCCAGTGGATTTGGGGAAACAGGACTTCGGCAAGAGGAATCTTAAAACAAATATGATTATTAGTCAATAAATATTTTCGTTTAAATAATTCGCTTTTCTTCTCCCTTGAGAATACGGGCAATATTAGCGCGGTGCGTATAAAAGATGAAGACGGTCAGGAGAAGCCCTAAAGGAAACAAAAAAGAGAACTCTTCTTGCCCATAGAAGAAGATCGCGATTGCCGCGGGAAAAAGCAGAGCAGCCGCCAAAGAAGCCACAGAAATAATTCGCGTCAAGCTGAACACAAGGATCCAACCAGCTAAAGTCGCCGCAGCCGGCAAAGGTGCGAGAGCAAGAAAAACACCCAGAGAAGTCGCAACCCCCTTACCGCCCTTCCAGTTGATCCAACACGAAAAGGTATGGCCCATAATCGCGCTGACGGCAAAAAGGGCTTTGTAAGAAAACGGGATGTCCGAGAAAAAAAGCTGCGGCAGGACAACAGCAATCGCTCCTTTGAGCGCGTCCAGAAACAGGACAAGAAACCCCCATTTTTTTCCAACAACCCTGAAAACATTTGTCGCCCCCGTACTGCGGCTTCCATGCTCGCGAATATCTATTTTTTTTACTTTTTTCGCGATCACGAGACCGAAAGGAATACTCCCGAAAAAATAGCCGAACACAAGAAATAACAGCACGTAACCCGCGCTCATAAACACTCCGCTATTCATGAATTTAATGGTTCATTTTAAAAAAAACAAAACACAGGAACAAAACGATGATTGACGCACAAAGAATATATCAGCCCGGCCCGACTAGAACTGAAACAAAAAAAGCACCGCTTTTAAGCGGTGCTTTTTAATTCATAATTCTAAAAGATGGCCCCACACAACAGACGCCTTTAGAAACTCAGGAAACGGCTGGTTTCTCAGCCTCTGCAGGCGCCGACTCGGTTTCATTTTCTTCCGCAGCATCAGCCTGGGGTTCCTCTTGCTTCTGCGCCTCAAAAGCCTCGTTTTTAGTGTCCTGACTCACCTTTACGGACACAATTTTCGAGACACCAGCTTCCTGCATCGTCACCCCGTAAAGGGAATCGCCCATACCAATTGTTTTGCGATTGTGCGTCACAATAATAAACTGGGAGGACTGAAGGAAAGTCTTCAAAACCGCAAGGAAGCGGTCGACGTTCGCTTCGTCGAGCGGCGCGTCAACTTCGTCCAGAACACAAAATGGAGACGGCTTGATTTTAAAAAGCGAAAACAACAGCGCCATCGCCGTCATTGCCTTTTCACCGCCGGACAGCAAACTCATGTGCTGAAGCTTTTTTCCCGGAGGCCGGACATGAATGTCAACGCCCGATTCGAGCGGGTTCGTTTCATCAATCAGCACCAACCTGGCCTCACCGCCGCGAAAAAGAGTCGTGTAGTATTCACCAAAAGCTTTCTGCACCTCTTGAAAGGTCGCTTCAAAAAGCCCCTTGGTCGTCCGGTTAATTTTCCGGATCGCTTCCATAAGCGAGTCACGGGCATCTTCCAGATCCTTCTGCTGCGTCAAAAGAAAATCCTGACGCTGTTTAAGTTCATCATACTCTTCAATCGCGAGAAGGTTAACAGTACCAATGGATTCAATCTTCTGACGAAGCTCATCAACCTGCGAAGAGACCCCCGGATAATCTTCCGCGGAAAGCAGGTACAACTCCGGCTGAAGCGCGGCGATCTCAATTTTATAAGACTGCAGGAGCCGCTCCTGAATATTCTTCTCCTGATAACCAAGGTCCATCGCCTTCTTCTCAATCTCGTGCAGAGATTCCTCAATCTGATGTTTGCGGTCCTGACTTTCAATCAGCATCTGTTCGATCTGCTGAATCTCCTGCTGAACGCGGTCACGGTCCTGACGCACAAGCGCCAGATTCACATCGACTTCCTGCAGACGGGAAGACAGCTCCTGCTGCTCGACACGAACCCGCTCATCTTCAACTTCAAGGAGCTGCTCGCGCTCCTGAATCCTGAGAGTTTCTGCTTCGAGGGTTTCAATACGCGCGCGATCCCGGCCCTGCTGTTCACTCAAAAGTTTGCAGGCTTCTTCCAGAAACTTTTCACGCTGCCGCAATCCGTCCAGACGGGCTTTCTGGTCTGAATAATCACGGAGGGCCTCGGCTTTCGTCCGTTCCATGCGTTCCATATCGCGGATCAGATTTTCCTGTTCTGTGCGAATCTGCCGCTGCTTATCTTCCGTGCGCATCAATTCAATTTCAAGCTGGGTACGCTGGGCAATCGCTTCGTCTTCCCGGGTTTTCAGCTCTTCCTGCTCGCTGAAGATCAATTCCAGCTCCCGTTGAAAAGTACCAAGCCTGTCCTGAAGCCCCTTACGCAGGGATTCATAGGATTCACGCTGAAGCATCGCTTCCATCAACTCAGAATCCGTTAACTTTACAGCTTCGTCCAGAACCTGGGCCTCGCTCAACTGGATCTCTGCGGATTCTTTCCAGGAAGCTTCACTTATTTCCAGATCTTTAATCTCCGAGCTCAGAACATCGATTTCAGCTCCGCGCTTGAACAGATTCTGTTCAGAGCTGAGCTGACCCTGGCGAAAGAAGATTCGACCATCAGGGCCGAGAAGAGTTCCCTCGCGAGTCACAAGACGGCAGCGCCCCGAAGCCTTCAAGGCTTCGAGAAAATTCTGATCATTAAGCGTTTCAAGAACATAAACATTTTTAAAGAAGCTTTCGAGCAGAGGGCGGTAATTATCTTCAAGGCTCACTAAACGGCGCAGAGGCTGGGAAAAAATTTCTCCGGCAGGCTCATAATTTACAGCCGTTTCCAATGAAGGCTGCATATCCGGCAGATTAACCAGAAGAGAAACAGGCGCGCTTTTCTTTTCAATCATTTCCTTAAGAAGCTTCACTGCAGTATCGCCGTTTTCCGTCACGAGAGCTTTGGCGAAATCGCCAAGCACCGCTTCAACAGCCCATTCATAACCGGCTTCCACATGAATAAGATCCCGCAAATGACGCATAACTGCGCGTTCTTCCTCGGAAAGATTCGCGAGCAGTCCTTCCTGACTCAGGCCCGCGGCGGCGTCAATTTCACGCAGGAGCTCCCGGCGTGTCTGTTTCTCGTGAAGCTGCCGCTCGGCACCTTCAATTTTATTTCCCAGATCTTCAAGCGTCTGTTTAAGATCTTTGAGCTGCGATTCCTGCGCGGATTTCTGTTCCGTCAAAAGCAGCACACGGTCTTCAAGCTCCCGAAGACTTTTTTCACAATCTTCCTTGCGGGCAGCCCATTGCTCGAGCTCCTGCTGGTAGCGGGAAGCGCCAGCATCCTGCTTTTTCTTATGCTCAACATTACTTTCAAGAAACGCGCACAGGCGGTGGTAATCATTGCGCACCTTCGCTGCTTCACTGGCAGCTTCAAACCCCGCAGCCTTGGTTTCATTAAAAAGTGTTCTTGAGGCCTCAAGATGGCTTTCAGCCTGCTCCAGCATCTGGCGCGCCGCTTCAAAAGCAACCTGAACATCCTGCTTCTGGCCTTCAATCGCCAGCACTTCTTCGTTCTTGATTTGAATTTCTGTCTGACTTCTCAGGATCTGCTGATCAAGCTGGCTTCTTTCCTGCTGGATCTGGCCTCCGCGCGCGGCAAATTCGACTTTCTTTTCCTGATTGAAACGAAGCTGCTGGTCATTCTGCTCATAACGGCCCTTAAGATCATAGCGCTGTCCTTCAAGAGCCGAGTAGCGCTCCATAATTTCAGCCAGCCCCTGAGAAAGCCCTTCCTGCTGCATTCTCAGTTCTGTAATCGTCTGTGTAATACCTTCGATATCCGCATAAAAGCGTGATTTGGACTCTTCGATTTCCTGGCGGACACTTCCAATTTGATTGAGATCATAAAAGGCGCGGCGAATTTCGAGGTCTTTGAGTTTTTCAAACTGTTCGCGGTAGCGTTCCGCGCGGCGCGCCTGGCGTTCAGCGTACTGAATATTGCGCTGAACCTCAGTCACAATATCTTTAAGGCGAAGAAGATTCTGCTCAGTGCGATCCAGCTTGCGGATCGCTTCTTCTTTTTTAACTTTATATTTTGAAATACCCGCGGCTTCTTCAATAAGAAAGCGGCGTTCTTCGGCATCCGCGTTGAGAATATGATCGATACGTCCCTGCTCAATCATGGAGTAAGAATTAGAACCAATACCGGTATCCAGAATCATATCCTGGACATCTTTGAGACGGACATTGGTTTTGTTGATGAGGTATTCGCTCTCACCAGAACGGTGGAGCCTGCGGGTAATCGTCACTTCGTTGAAATCAATAGGAAGGCCGCGGTCCTGGTTATCAATCGTCAGGGAAACTTCAGCGAACGCGACGGGCTTGCGGAACTGGGTACCCGCAAAGATAACGTCTTCCATTTTTGAGCCGCGCAGCATTTTTGCACTTCGCTCACCCAGCACCCAGCGGATCGAGTCAGAAATATTGCTTTTGCCGCAGCCGTTCGGCCCGACAACACATGTGACGCCTTTATCAAAATAAACGAGAGTCCGGTCCGCAAAGGATTTGAAGCCTACAAGTTCAATTTTTTTCAGACGCATGCAGCCTCCAAAGGGAGAAAAACGGGAGATTTTGGAAGAAAAAACTGCGGCATTCTACCCTTGAAACGACCGAAATGCAATACATGCATTATGGCCGCCAAAACCAAGGGAATTTGACAGGGTAACCTGGACAGAATGCCTGACAGCTTCATTCGGAGTGTAATCAAGATCGCAGTCAGGATCGGGATGATGGTAGTTAATCGTAGGAGGAATAATCTGATCACGAATCGCTAAAACACACGCGATCGCCTCAACCCCTCCAGCAGCACCCAGAAGATGACCGGTCATTGACTTCGTGGAACTGATTTTGACCTTACGGGCAAGATCTTCTCCAAATGCCTTTTTAATCGCAAGTGTTTCAACTTTATCATTCAAAGCTGTTGAAGTGCCGTGAGCGTTAATATAGCTCACGTCTTGAGGCTTGATGCCGCCGTCTTTCATAGCATTAATCATACAACGCGCGGCTCCATCCCCTGTGGGATCAGGCGCCGTAATGTGGCTGGCATCCGAAGTCATGCCATAACCGATCATTTCCGCGTAAATTTTTGCACCGCGGCGGCGGGCATGCTCAAGTTCTTCCAGCATGACAACACCGCAGCCTTCCCCCATCACAAAACCATTACGAGTCGCGTCAAAAGGACGCGAGGCCGTTTCAGGATGCTCGTTATGGGTGCTCAAAGCCTTCATCGCGTCAAAACCGCCGAAGCCCAGAGGCGTAATACAAGATTCACTGCCTCCGGCAAACATAACATCCGCTTCATCACGCTGAACGATTTTAAAAGCATCACCGATCGCGTTTGAACCGGTCGCGCAAGCTGTCGCCACGCAATTATTGGGACCTTTAAGACCAAGCGCGATTGAAATCTGCCCCGGCGCCATGTTGACGATCAGCATAGGAATGAGAAAGGGCGACACTCGGTCAGCCCCTTTTTCCAGAAGCACTTTATGCTGTTCTTCGATAACGCGCAGCCCGCCGATTCCCGACCCCACAAGAACACCCATCCGATAAGGATCATGTTTGGACATATCCAAACCGGAATCCTGAAGAGCCATTTTCGCGGCAGCAACGCCAAATTGAACGAAACGGTCCGTTTTACGGATTTCTTTGTGGGAGAAGTACAGAGCGGGATCGAAGTCAGGAACCTCAGCCGCAACCTGGGAATTGAATTTTGGGCAATCCGCTTGCGTCAAGCGGCGAGTACCGCTCTGCCCCTTTAAAAACGCTTCCCAGGTTTTATCAGCGGACGAGGCTAGGGGCGTGATCATCCCCAAGCCCGTCACAACTACGCGCCTTTTGGTCACAGGTATATGGTGGGTTTATGTGTTTCGGAAAAAAAAGGAAAGTTACTTAGAGCCCGATTTTTCTTCGATGTAACGGATGGCATCGCCGACCGTCTGAATTTTTTCAGCATCTTCATCCGGAATCTCGATACCGAATTCTTCTTCAAGAGCCATTACGAGCTCAACCGTATCCAAGGAATCGGCGCCCAGATCATCTACAAACGAAGCTTCAGGGATCACTTCTTCAGGTTTCACCCCAAGTTGCTCTACGATGATTTCGGTGATTTTATCATGAACTGCCATTGATTCCTCCTCCGTGATGATGAGAGTGTGTGATTTTAAATGACCATGCCGCCATCTACTACAAGCGTCTGACCCGTCATATAACCTGATGCATCAGAAGCCAAGAACGCAGCCACTTCAGCGATTTCTTCCGGCTCGCCAAACCTTTTTAGTGCAATTTGCTCTTTGACTTTGTCTTGCAGGTCGGATGACAATTGATCCGTCATCCGGGTTTTGATAAATCCAGGGGCGATGACATTAGCCCGTATATTTCTCTTCGCCAGCTCCTTCGCTACCGACTTCGTAAAGCCTATAATCCCCGCTTTTGAAGCCGCATAGTTGGTCTGGCCTGCGTTTCCGGTAATCCCTACGACGGATGCGACATTAATAATCGACCCTCCGCGCTGCTTCACCATCGGCCGCGTACAAGCCTTAGTGAAGAGAAAAACGCTTTTTAAATTTGTCGAAAGAACGTCATCCCAGTCTTTCTCGGGCATTAATGCCAGCAAATTGTCACGCGTTGTGCCAGCATTGTTGACAAGTATATCGACCTTTCCATAGGTGTCAAGCGCTATTTTCACCACTTCATTGACCTCATCTCCAATGCTGACATTGGCTTGCGTCAATACGCATTGCGCGCCAGGAAGAGCTTTGATCTTCGCTTCGGTTTCCCGCAAGTTCTCGATCGTAGAGGCGGACAAAACAACTTTTGCCCCGCATTTCGCGAATAGAACCGCCATGGCTTGGCCAATACCGCGGCTTGCGCCCGTCACAATCGCAACTTTATCTTTAAGATCCTGCATATGATTCACTCCTTATCATTTCTTTATCCTAAAGCAACTTTTCAAGCACTCGGCGCAGCCGGGCGCATAAACTCTTCAAGCTTTTCGAAATCCGCCTGGGTTCCGCAAGGCTGCACCTGAAATTCGGGAATGGATTTGCGGACAAGACCCTTAAGGACTTTTCCGGGTCCGAGTTCAAGATAATGAATGATGCCTGCTGCCTTGGCAGACTCCATCGTTTCGACCCATCGGACAGGACTCGTCAACTGGCGGGATAACAAAGACCGAATTTCTTCAGGATCCGAAATCGGAACAGCTTTGGCGTTGGGAATAAAAAGACAGCGAGGTGTTTGAATGCGGGTACTTTTTAGAGCTGCTTCAAGCTTTTCACGCGCTGGCTGCATCAGCGAGGAATGAAACGCCCCGCCAACTTTAAGTTTAAGCGCGCGTTTCGCCTGCCGTGCTTCCGCCAGAATGCAGGCTTTGTCAATTGACTCAAAAGTACCGGACAAAACAATTTGATCCACAGCGTTCAAATTAGCAACTTCACAGCCTGCCTCTTTAGCAATCTCGTCGCAGGCAATACGGTCCAGACCCATCACAGAAGCCATAGTTCCCGGATTCTGAAGAGCTGCCCCCTCCATCGCTTCCGCGCGGAGCCGAACGAGACGCAAAGCATCTTCAAAAGAAACAGCTTCAGCAGCCGTAAGAGCGCTGAATTCTCCCAGACTCAAACCGGCTGTTAAAGCAGGCTTAAGTGTCGGCTCTTTGATTTTCAAAAGCTCGAGTGCAGCCATGCTCATGACGAAAATGGCCGGCTGCGCGTAGAGGGTACGGGTCAGTTCATCCTCAGGACCTTCAAAGCAAATTTTATCAATACGATACTCAAGGACTTCGGAAGCCCGGTCAAACAGCGCACGCACGGCGGGAGCGCTGTCCGCAAGATCCTTGCCCATACCAACAAACTGAGCACCCTGCCCCGGAAAAAGAAACCCGATTTTTTCTTTCATAAAACACCTACCATTTAATGAGGTTAGCAGCCCAGGTCAATCCGCCGCCGAAAGCAACAAGAACAACATGCTGGCCACGTTTAACTTTGCCGTCACGCACAGCCTCAGCAAGCGCTACAACGGTCGACGCGCTGGACATATTTCCGAAACGTTCGACATTAATGACCGTTTTTTCTAATGGGAATTTCAACCGCTCCGCAACAGCCTGGAGAATACGAATATTCGCCTGATGCGGAATAAGCCAGTCAATCTGGTCCAGGGTCATTCCACCCTTTTCAAGGACATCGCGAACCGCGAGCTCCATGGTGCGGACAGCAACTTTAAAAACCTCAGAACCTTCCATCTTCAAAAAATGAAGGCCCTGATCCAGACTCTCATGAGAAGGGGGGCAGGCAGAACCACCGCCGGGAATTTTCAAAATTTCCCCCTGTGATCCGTCTGATCCCAAAAGCGAGGCAAGAATTCTGCTGTCATCATCCGAGCGAGAAACAACTGCGGCACCGGCACCATCCCCGAAAAGGACGCATGTCGAACGGTCTTTCCAATCAATAAAACCGGAAAGGACTTCCGCTCCAATTACCAGAACATGCTTGTAGTGCCCAGTAGCGATAAAACCTTCCGCAACCGTAAGACCGTAAGGAAATCCAGAACACGCAGCGGCAAGATCGAAAGCTCCGCACCGCGCTCCGAGATTGTCCTGAATGCGGCAGGCTGTTGAAGGGAAATACATGTCCGGTGTAATGGTGGCAACGACAATGAGATCTAGATCCTGAGGAGTGAGCCCTGCATTTTGCAGCGCCTGCTGTGCGGCCTTCGTGCCTAAATCACTGGCCCGGCACCCTTTTTCGGCGACATGGCGGGTTTTGATACCCGTGCGGGTTTGAATCCATTCATCCGTAGTTTCAACCATCTTCTCAAGGTCGAAATTCGTGAGGACTTTCTCGGGAATGTAAAAACCCAGACCGCTGATTTTTGCCTTATACCCGCCGGTCATGTCAGCGGATTCCCCCGCCTGCGGTTTCTTCATTGCGAAGGGCCGGTGAGGCACCTTGAGAGTTGGATTTGATCAAATCAACAATGTGCTGATTAAGCTGCTTTGAAACCATTTCGCCCGCAACCTTAATCGCGTTGCGGATCGCTCGGGCCGAGGAAATTCCGTGACTGATGATGACGGTTCCATTGACGCCAAGAAGCGGCGCCCCGCCCGCTTCCTCATAATTCGTTTCGTTGCGGATAGCTTTAATTGCGGGCTTACACAGCCACGCACCGAGAAGAGAAACAGGATTCTTTTTGAGCTCGCGGATCACCATGGCTCCAGCGGTTTCAAGAATACTTTCACACATTTTCAAAACAACGTTCCCCACAAAGCCGTCACAGATAATACAATCAACGCGGCCTGTAAAAAAATCACGCCCCTCGATATTGCCCACAAAGTTCAAATTGGAATCCCGAAGGAGCTTATAAGCTTCTTTAAGGACTTCCGTACCTTTTGACTCCTCTTCACCAATATTAAGAAGACCAATCGCTGGACGCTTCTTCTGGTGAATATGGCGCGCATAACTATCAGCCATCTGTGCGTACTGAAAAAGCTCTTCCGGGGAAGGATTAAGGTTCGCTCCGACATCCATCGCGATGGAAATGCCGTGAAGCGTCGGAACGCCAATCGCGATACCCGGCCGTTTGATTCCAGGAAGAAGTCCGAGGTTAAGAGCAGAAGCAGCAACAGCGGCGCCTGTATTTCCTGCAGTCACCACCGCTTCAACTTCTTTTCTTTTCAGTAGATCAACGCAGACAGAGAGAGAAGAATCCTTCTTACGGCGGATCGCGGCAACAGGAGAATCTCCCATCCCCACAATTTCCTTGGCGTCCTGAATAACAATTTTTCCGCCTAAAACCTTGTGCTTATTAAGCTCGCGCTTAATAACATCAATTTGACCGACAAGAACGATTTCAAGATCTGAGAAATCGTTTGCAGCGTATACGGCACCTTCAACCACTGTTTCGGGGGCGTAATCGCCTCCCATACCATCAACCGCGATGCGAATCATAAAAATCTAATCCTTCTCAGGTTGGACTTGGACGGACTTAGGACTTTTTCTTCTTCTCTTTGATTTTTACGGTGAGGACTTGCTTGCCTTTGTAGAAACCGCAGGCCATACAAACGCGGTGAGAAAGAATGGGTGCTCCGCAATTCGCGCACTTCGAAACGGACTTCAGTTTCAAAAAGTCATGCGCGCGGCGCGTTTGAGTTCTGGTGTTTGAATGTCTCCGTTTTGGATTCGCCATTACCTTACTCCTCTTTGAGCCGGTCGCGAAGTTTCTTCAGCTGACCGAGTAAATCGTTGTCTTTAATTTTTATCTTTGAATCTGGTGCTGACTCCGGTTCTTTATCCTCGTAATTGATTTCCAGGTCTTCCGCACCGGGCGCGAAATAAACCATCGGCTGTTCAATCAGCACGGCCTCCCGAATATCATCAAGGGTATCAATCGTTTCCTTGTCCGCCGTTTCATAATAAAAACTAAACGGAATATCCAGCGGCTCGTCCACTTCTTTAAGGGTTCTGCCGCAAATCCGTCGGACTTTACTGGTCAAACGCCCGCTGAAACTCACAGTCGTGGGTTCGCGAAGAATAACACCTTTAAGCTTCAAATCCTCAAGAAATTTCAGGTCAACAAGCTCCAAATCAAGCTTCTTGGGATCGTAAACCTCTTCAACATCTCTCGGCTCGCCTTCTTGATAGGCGGAAATGACAATTTTCACACATCCCCCGCCTATGAAACGCTGCTGCCGTATATTTGCTGAATCCGCTTCGCGACGAAAGAGGGAACAAAATCCCGGATATCCCCTTTAAGAAGCGCGATTTCCTTAATCAGCCTTGAGGATAGGTAAAAGTGATCCTCAGAAGGCACGAGAAACACCGTTTCCACCTCTTTCGAAAGACGGCGGTTCGTCAAAGCCATCTGAAACTCGTAATCAAAGTCTGACGTCGCCCGCAATCCGCGTAAGATTGTGCGAGCCTTAACCTTCTTAGCGTAATTAACTGTAAGCCCTTCAAGGCTATCAATTTTAACGCCAGGCGTATTTTTAAAAACACGCTTCATAAAATCGACGCGCTCCTCAATCGTGAAGAGCGCGTTTTTCCCAGCATTGATTGCAACCACAATAATGATTTCGTCAAAAAGCAAAAGGGCGCGTTTGACCAGATCAATATGTCCGTACGTTACCGGGTCAAAACTCCCCGGATAAATAGCTCTTCGTTTCTCCATCCTGTGACTCCAGGCGAAAGTAAAATGACAGACAGGCTTGACCTACTTTTTTGGTGCGGGCCAGGCGGAGAGTCTGAAGCGATTCAGGCAAAGGCTCATCTTTAAAATGCCCCACCACGACCTGAGCGAAGGGCGCCAATATAGCAGATTGATCCAGATGCATCAATGTCTTTTTCACAAGTCCTTGACTGAACGGAGGATCGACAAAAACAAGTGAGTAAATCCTTTTCTGCTTTTCAAGGCGTCTTATGGACCTGATAACATCGCCTTCAATGATCTGCCCCTTGGCTTGAAGCCCCAGGCTTTTAAGATTATCCTGGATAACCTTGACAGCAAAACTTCCGCGATCCACGAAAGTCACGTCAAGAGCTCCCCGGCTCAAAGCCTCCAGCCCCAGAGATCCGCTGCCGGCATAGAGGTCAAGGATATGCTTGCCGTTAACGAGGCTGCCAATAATGTTGAAAACCGTTTCCTTGGTTTTATCTGTCATAGGCCGAGTCAGTTTCGTTTTAGGAAACTGAATCTTCCTGGACTTAAACTCACCCGAGATGATTCTCATGCCCTGCCTCCGCTTGGAAGACCTGTGCGTTCGACAATCGATCCTGCCCAACAAAAAGACAACGTATCTTAATAGCGAATGGGAAATTGATCGAGATAATTTTTTAACATTTCCCACCGGCCTTGCCCCCTGGAAGCATCGGCGTTGACAATTTCAAGCGCCGCCTCGCGAGCCTCCAGAAGAAGCGGTTGGTCCCGGGAAGGGTCAGCCAGACGGAATATGGGCTCTCCGCTTTGACGGGTCCCCCAAAAGTCGCCCGGCCCGCGCAAAAGCAGGTCCTGTTCGGCAATCTCAAAGCCGTCCTGGGTCTTTGTCATGATTCGAAGTCGCTTCTTACCTTCGTCCGTAGCAGGCTCCCCAAAGAGAAAGCATTCAGAATCCAGAGCACCGCGCCCGATACGCCCTCTCATCTGGTGAAGCTGGGACAATCCGAAACGCTCGGCGTTTTCAATGACCACGACAGAGGCCCGTGGATTATCCACGCCGACTTCAATGACCGAGGTCGCGACAAGAATATGAGTCTGTCCCTCTTTAAAGGCCTTCATCGCGGCATCTCTTTCCACCGCAGCCATCCGTCCATGGACAAGTCCCAAATGAATACGTTTAAAAGGACCTTTCCTGAGTTTTTCATATTCGTTCACAGCTGCGAGCAAATCTGTTTTTTCGGTCTCTTCAACTAGTGGAAAAATCAGGTAAGCCTGCTCGCCCTTAAGAACCTTCTCCAGAATGTGCTGATAGACCTGCGGCTGTTTGGCGCGCGTAATCCAGTAAGTTTTAACAGGTTTTCTTCCTTTAGGCAGTCCCTTCATAACCGAAATGTCGAGGTCACCATACACCGTAAGCGCGAGCGTTCTCGGAATAGGCGTTGCTGTCATAACAAGCTGATGAGGTCTTGGGGAACGGTCGAGCAATTTGCACCTTTGATGAACGCCGAATTTGTGCTGTTCGTCAATGACAACTAAAGCCAGATTCTTGAATGCAACATCCTCCTGAAGAAGCGCATGCGTACCAACAAGACACGCAACTTTCCCCTGTTTGAGTTCCGCAAGCAGACGCTCGCGCGACCTTTTGTCGGTGTTTGAGGTCAGTAGCCGGATTGATTTATCAAAAGGGACAAACAACGCGGACAAGCTCTCATAATGCTGCAAGGCAAGAACTTCCGTAGGGACGAGCATGGCACCTTGAAATCCCGTCTCTGCTGCGGCAAGTAAACTGAAAGCAGCGAGTACCGTTTTACCGCTGCCGACATCCCCCATCAGCAGTCTGTTCATAGGCACTGCCACGGCAAGGTCACGGGCAATATCCGCGAGAGCTCCTTCCTGGCCTTCCGTCAGTTCAAAGGGCAGCGATCTTTTAAATTTAACCGCTAACTCCTTAAGACCCGGCAATGAGGGAGAATGATAACGGGTTTTCATTGCGCGGATTTTTTGAAGAAGAGCGACCTCAAAAAGCAAAAACTCTTCAAAAACAAGACGCCTGCGGGCGGCTTCAAGATTAACCATCGAGGAAGGAAAATGAATTTCACGAAACGCATCCGCCCGTTCCATCAATGCGCGATGGGTGCGGAAATCAACAGGAAGAAAATCCTCGACAGCGGCTTCAGGACGATGATGAATAACGTCAAAAAGAACAGCGCGCAGAGACTTTTGAAAGAGACCTTCGGTCAATGGATAGACGGGTGTAATACGGCTGGTGTGAATCGCGGCGTCACGGGAGTCTAGAAGCTCATACTCGGGCGAGTTGAATTGAAAACGGCTTTGGTAATAATCCGCTTTTCCGAATAAAATAACATCCCGCTCAGGGGTCAGTTGATTTTTGAGGTAAGGCTGATTAAACCAAACCGCCGGAATCATCCCCGTTTCGTCGCCGACAATCACTTCGACAATCGTCATTTTGCGAAGTCTTTTAAGGGAAGCAGACAAAATACGCCCTTTGACAGTCACACTGTCACCGGGAGTCAAACTGGAGATTTTTTTGAAGGTACTTCGGTCTTCATAACGGGCGGGAAAATAAAGAAGCAGATCCTGAACAGTGCGAACCCCGACTTTCTCAAGTGTCTCAGCCCTTTTAGGACCAATTCCCTTGAGATAACGCAAACCGGAGGCTTCCGGCGCGACGCTCTGGGTTTTCATCAATTCCGAATCGCTTAAGGAACCGCCCGAAAGCGGGTATGCCCTACTGCTTCGGGGGTTCGGGAAGAACGGCAACAGCTTCAGAAACAGCAGCCTGGGCCGTTTCCACAGCTTGAGCGGCTTCCGAAGAAGCGTCCTGCGCGGCCGTTTCAGCAGTAGCGGCAACAGCAGCAGCCTGCTCCTGACTTTCGCTCTTCACTTTTTCGAGCGCTTTTTTGATCTGGTCAACATCAATTGGCGCTGCGGAATGGGAACTTTCAAGAAGGCTTTTACTTTTTTGAACTTCCATAACATCAAGAGTTATACAAGTCAGCATGAAACAAATTGCCGCCCCGGACGTCGCTTTCGTTAAAAAGGATGAAGCTTTCGTCCCAAAAAGAGACTGAACGTTACCACTGCCGAATGTCGCGCCGGTCAACCCCTGTCCTCGCCCAGCCTGCAGAAGAATGACCCCAATCAAAACGAAACAAACGATGACGTGAATTATCGTAATGAAAATGCTCATGAATGGACCTCAGCCTTGCAGGCTTCTGTTGCATTGATGATGATTTGAGTAAAGGTTTCAGCTTTCAGAGAAGCGCCTCCGACAAGAGCGCCGTCCACATTCGGCTTGCGCATCAGAAGGCCGATATTGTCAGCCTTGACACTGCCGCCATAAAGAAGCGGAACGCGGGACGCGATCTCATTGCCGTACTTTTCATTCAGGAGGCGGCGAATATAGGAATGCATCTGTTCAGCCTGCTCAGGCGTCGCCGTCTGGCCGGTTCCGATAGCCCAGACAGGTTCATAAGCAATGACAACCTTTGAAACATCATCACCCGTTAAGCCCTGAAGACTTTCTTCAAACTGTTTCTTAACGACTTCAAAATACTGACGGGATTCACGCTCAGCGAGCGTCTCGCCAATACAAAGAATTGGCACAAGGCTGTATTTGACTGCCGTTTTAACCTTTTTGTTGATCAGCGCGTCATCTTCTTTGAAGTGCTGACGGCGCTCCGAGTGCCCGAGAATCACATAACGGCAGCGGAGATCTTTAAGCATGACAGGAGAAATTTCACCCGTGAAAGCCCCCTCCGACTCAAAATGCATATTCTGAGCACCCAGCTCAACGGAAGAATCTTCAAGAAGATTGCTGACCGCCGAAAGTGACGTAAAAGGCGGACAAATGACGATATCGCAGTCAATCTTATGCGAGACGCCAGCTTTGATGGTCTGGACAAGGTTCACCGCTTCAGAAGCGGTTTTAAACATCTTCCAGTTACCTGCGATAAAGGGTTTCTTCATAAGATCTCCTGATTACGGTTTTTTTAACCGCAAAGTTTACTTTGAAACAGTTGTTTTATGAGCGAGCGCGACAACACCCGGAAGCTGGGTCCCTTCCAGAAACTCAAGCGAAGCGCCTCCGCCTGTCGACACATGCGACATTTGAGAATCAAAACCAAACTGTCTCACAGCCGCGGCCGTATCTCCACCGCCGATAATTTTGGTTGCGGTGAGACCGCCGATAAATTTGGCAAGTTCATAAGTCCCCTTGTCAAAGGGCTTGATCTCAAAAAGTCCCACGGGACCGTTCCAGACAATCGTTTTCGCGCCAGCCAGAACTTTTTTATACTTCTCAACTGTTTTCGGACCAATATCAAAGCCTGACCAGCCATCCGGAATTTCGGTATCGATTACTTTTGACTGAGCGGCTGTCTCAATCGACGTCGCAACAACGCGATCGTCAGGAAACAAAAGCGGGAAATTTTTGGCCTGGGCTTTTTTGAGCGCTTCTTCCGCAGCCGGCACACCTTCCGGTTCAAACTTGGAATTACCAATCGCGATTCCCATCACTTTGTAAAAAGTATAGGCCATCGCGCCGCCAATGAGAATCGTGTCAGCTTTGTCGATCAAGTTGCTGATGAGCTTGATTTTATCGGAAACTTTCGCACCGCCAAGAATCGTGACAAACGGGCGGTCTGGATTAGTGATAGCTTTGCCGAGATAACGAAGCTCCAGAGCGAGAAGAAAACCTGCGGCTGAGGGCAGATACTCGGTCACACCGACAGTCGAAGCATGAGCGCGGTGCGCAGCACCGAATGCATCATTGACGTAAAAGTCCGCGAGTGAAGCGAGTTTTTTTGAAAAAGAGGCGTCGTTTTTTGTTTCTTCCGCGTGAAAACGAAGGTTCTCAAGCATCACAACATCTCCGGGCTGCATCGCCTGAACAGCTTTTTCGACTTCGGCTCCCACGCAATCAGGCAGCATAGTGACAGGCTTGCCGAGCAGTTTGGAAAGATGCAGCGCCGCAGGCTTCAGTGAATACTTCGCATCCGGAGCGCCTTTCGGACGGCCCAGGTGCGACATCAAAATGACTTTCGCCTTGCGCTCAAGACAATAGCGAAGAGTATCCAGGGATTTCGAGATGCGGGTGTCGTCTGTAATCTCACCCTTTTCATTCATGGGAACGTTATAGTCCACACGGATAAGAACACGCTTTTCGCTGAGCGGCAATTCCTCAAGAGTCTTGATCGTTTCCATAGTCTTTTCCTTTTTCTTCTCAATATTTTCAAAGGCGGCCGGGTTACCTGCGGTCATCGGACATCCGCGCGGCAAATCTGACTGCAGCACTTCGGAGTAAAAGTGGTTAACCTAAAAATGACGTAAGGCGTTCATTATAATGATAATCGAGCAATTGCCAACGGGTTTTTTGACGGGAACAGCACCGAAAGCGAAGCGGGGTTTAAAGCAGCTGATACTCTTTCATCTTGTTGTATAAGGTTGTCCGGTTAATATCCAGGAGACTGGCCGCCTTTTTACGGTTCCAGCCAACCTGATCCAGAACCTTCTTGATAATCTGCTTTTCAGGCTCTTTCATGACTTCTTTGAGTGAGGTTGCCTCTGACTCCGCAGCACTGAGCGGTTCTTCGCGGGTTTTACCAATGTATTCGGGGAATACATCTTCATCCAATATCTCACCCGTGGACAGCACAACAGCACGCTCGAGAAAATTTTCAAGTTCACGCACGTTTCCAGGCCAATCATAATCAAGTATTCTCTGCATGGCACGGCTGCTTACCGAATTGAGAGAGCGCCGGGCTTTTTGATTAAACGCATTAAGGAAATGCTTCACGAGAGACGGGATGTCTTCCTTCCGGTCCCGAAGCGGCGGAACATCAATCGTAATCACGTTGAGGCGATAATACAAATCCTCACGAAATTGACCTCTTGCGATTTCCGCAGACAAATCACGGTTCGTTGATGCGATGATGCGCACATCCACACGCATGGTCTTGGTATCACCCACGCGCTCAAATTCCTTCTGCTGAAGAACCCGTAGCAGCTTCACCTGAAGATATGGAGGAAGGGAGTCAATTTCGTCCAGGAGAATCGTGCCGCCATTGGCCAGTTCAAATCGGCCCATCCGGTCACGGATTGCACTGGTAAATGCACCTCGGATATGACCAAAAAGCTCACTCTCTAGAAGTTCCCGCGGAATCGCGCCGCAGCTCACCTCAATATACGGGCCATCTTTTCTGCCCGGATCACTGTAATGAATCGCCTGCGCGATCATCCCCTTACCTGTCCCGCTTTCACCTCGCAGTAAAACCGTCGTGTCGGTATCACTGATCGCTTGTATAATGGAATAAATTTTCTGCATTCGGGAGTTCTGACCAATCAAATTATGAAACTGCGTGCGTTGTTTTCCTCCAAGCTCATTACGAAGGTTTTTGTTTTCCTCACGCAGCTGCCGGGCTTCCTCAAGCCTGCGTAAAATAATTTTAAGTTCATCATCATTGATCGGCTTGGTCAAATAATGCGCCGCCCCGAGCTTCATGGCTTCAACGGCGGTCTCGACAGTACCAAAACTTGTCATCATGATGACGTCGAGGCCGGGCTGCAGCGCCTTGGCTTGCTCCAGAACAGAAATCCCGTTAGCCGATGGAAGCCGGAGATCAATAAGAGCCAGATCAAACGCACGGCGGGCCAGCAGTTCGAGGCCCTCGGGACCATCAGGAGCCTGCGTAACCTCGCAGCCTTCAAGGCGGAGCGCGATGGCCAGGGAATCCCTGACCAGCTCATTGTCTTCTATAATCAACACGGATGTTTTCACGAGAGAGAAATCTCCTTCAGCTTGCAGGGTAACTGAATTACAAAGTTCGTTCCGACGCCAATTTGACTATCGAAAGTAATCGATCCGCCGCATTTCTGAACGACTTCGCGGCAGATCGTAAGTCCAATGCCTGTGCCTTCCTCATTTTTTGTCGAAAAAAACGGCTCAAAAAGATGCCTTTTAACCGTATCGGGGATTCCAGCGCCGCTATCAGAAACAGAAACCAGAACATGATCTTTTTCAAAGCGTGTCCGGATGGTCAAAAGACCTTCCCCCCCCATAGCCTGATGGGCGTTTTTGAAAAGATTACGGAACACGATCAAAAGACCACAATCCACCACAACAGCCGCGGGTGAGGCAAAACATGTTTCGATTTTAATTTTTTCAAAGCTTTGATCCTTGGCTGCAGCTTCAAGACTTTTTTCGATCAAGCTGTGAATTTCGACCGTCCTGCGTTCAATCCGGGAGGTCTCACGCGTATACTGAAGAAGTCCCCGCACCACTTTCACAGCACGGCGAATTCCTTCTTTGGCATTCAGGATGTATTGCCGGGCAACAGAATCTTCCATCACCTGATCTAAGGCAAGATTCACATAGCGGCGAATAGAATCAAGGGGATTATTCAGCTCGTGCGCAAGATTAGAGGCCAAGCGTCCGACAGACACAAGAGGCTCCTGCTCACGCAGTGTCTGCTCAAGCCGAACGGCGCGCTCACCTGCCTGCTGGCTTTCGATCCGGTATTTTGCCGCAAGACGCATATTCTCAAAAGCAATCGCGATGTACTGTGCGAAGATTCGAACAAACTCAAAATCTTCTTCCTTGAAAGGATCAAGATTCTCTCTTTCCGTAATGTTAATAACACCTAAAAGTTTGTTCGCCGCGATTAACGGAACAGACATGAAAGAGTCCGTCTTGTACTTTCCATTTTTTTTCATCCGGCTGAAGCGGTCATCACAGCGAATGTTTTTCACAAGTACCGAACGGCCGTTATCTCCAACCCAGCCGGACACGCCCTCGCGGAGCCGGACATGAGCCTGAGTGAGACGGCTGGAATAAGGCCCGCGTGCGGTTTTCAGCACAAGCGCTTTTTGAGATTCATCCCAAAGAAACAAAGAACCCGCGTGCGCCTTAACAAGCGCAAGCGCTGAATCCAAAGCAAACTCAAGAAAATGATCAGGACTGGAATAAAACGATGAAGTGCTGCGCAGTTGTTCCTGCTGAGACAAGACTTCTTGGATCTTTCTTTCTGGCGTTTGAACTGTCAGGTTCATATTGCTCCGAAGAGACCTTTTGAAGTTGATTTTTTTAATCATAATGATGAAACATTTGGAACTAAGATGCGGGGATTATAACACAGGGCCTCAATCAATCAAGGGGAAGGCTGAAAATTGTTACACATAACTCATTATACATCAATAAGTTATGATTAGAGCACCGTTGCACTAAACTGCTTTATAAAGATTGTTATAGTTAACAAGTGAGCTAACTCAGGAACGGCTGTGATGAAAAAAAACAACGAATCAGGCGGGCTTGCGAAGGGTTTCGAGTTGGGATTTAGCCCGGTTTTCCAAGGGATGACCGGGATACTGGGAAATAAAGTTTTCGAAAATTTCAATCGCTTTGGGATTATCCTGCAAACGATTCTGCGTCATCAGACCCTTAAGAAAGAGCCAGCGCCCCTTCCGAACCGGCGTCGTTTCCTCCGCCATCCGTTTATCGATATCGAGCATAATTTCGGTCCACGCACCCTTGCGGGCCAAAGCCTGAGAACGAAAACGGCGGGCATAACTCACAAGCTTAGGATCTTCAGCTCCCTGTTCAAGCGCGGCATACTTTTCGATAGCCTCGTTTAAAACCGTCATCGACTTGTCCGCCTCACCGACTTCATTGTAGTGATCCGCTCTCATCAACGGCACTTGCAGGGAAGCTGAGGTGTTCGGATAATCGCGCTCAAGCTCCTGGTATATCGCGTCCGCTTCATCCCACAGCACTTCATCCTGGTAACTGCGTGCCATAAGCAATTTAAGCTCAGATCTTTCAGGACCATTAACATCAGGAAAAAGCTCCAAGGCTTTTTGATACCACTCGCGGGATTTCAAAAAATCACTTTTGCCATGATAGGCCAACCCAAGCGTCATGGCACTGCGGCCCGCGAGAGGATGTCCCGGATACTCGTTAAAAAAGCGCGTATACAGAGCTTCGGATTTTGCAAACTCCTGGTTTTTCCACTCAAGCTCCGCCGCCGCAAGGAGAGACATCGGTGCCACACCGCTTTTGGGATATTGGGCCGGAATCAAGAGCCAGTTTTCAAGCGCCTTCTGATTATCGCCCTTGATCATCTGCGCCATCGCAAGATAATTCCGAATCGGCGCTGATGCATCAATAGGCCCAACTTCATTGATCAGTTTTTCATAGTGGTCGAGCACGCGCACGTAGGCTCGCTCAAACCCCTTTTCATCATTGATACGCTTGTAATTAAGAAGGACTTTGATAGGAGCATAAAGACCGCGTCCATTTAAAGGACTGAACTCGCCAAGCTCCCAGTAATATTTCTCAGCAGCTTCCCATTTCTCTTCTTTCTCATAAATCTCAGCGATTTTGTAGCGTGCTTCAGATACGGTATCGGGAGAGGCTGTAAAGCTCTGAATAATATCGATCAGCGCAGCACGGGCATCTTCATACTTCTTCTGCTTAAGCCGGATACTGGAAATGATACGCAGACTTTCAAGAGCCTTCGGAGTCGAGGGATAGAGATCGGCAACAGAACGGAATGCTTCAACGGCTTTATCGAGAGGCTCAAGGCCTTCGGCGAGATTCAAGGATTTTAAAAGCTTCTCAGCTTTATAAAACTCTTTTTCCGCTAGGTAATTTTTTCCGCATCCTGACGAAAAAAGGGCTGCCGCGAGAAGAAATAAAACGGGAAGTTTTTTCATTGAGAAAAGATTATCCTTTTCTCCGCAAAAAAGGCAACAACAATCCCAGGCCAAGAAGAAGTAAGGTCGAAGGCTCAGGGTTATTTGGAATTTTGTCAGGACGCACACGGCTGCCAGTTCCCCCGCCTACACCAGGACCACCACCGCCGCCAGTGCCAGGTCCAGTACCGGGACCAGTACCGGTTCCGCCACCACCGCCTCCGCCGCCGCCACCGCCACCCACGGGAGGAAAAGACGAATTGTTTGAGGTTCCTCCGCTGCCGCCGCCATCACCGCCGCCGGAACCACTACCTCCGCCGGAACCTGAAAGAAGCAGAAGCAAAGCCGCGAGTCCACCCGCAAATAGAATAATACCTGCAATAATACGGAGTTTATGGGAATTCTTTTCATCGGCTTCACTGCCGAGAATCAGCTCATCCTGAAGCTGCTCTTCTAAAGCAGCGTCCGAAAGATCTTCGAGCGAAACAGACGCAGCTGTAATTTGAGGAAGAGCACCTTCCGATTCAGGGAAAAGAGCATTCACGATTTCAGGCGCCACGGTCATGGGCACCGTATCTTCGAAAGTCAAATGATCCCAGCCGACAAAAGGAACCGACGGTTCCTCCAGCTGAAAAAAAGCCGGATTAAGCGCAATCGGCATATCGGGCACCGCTGCCTGCAGACTCCAGCTCGGGAGCACCGTACACAGAAGCGCTGCCGTAAAAGTTTTAAGACCTGTCATCATTTTGAATTCCTCACCTTCAGATAGAGAATAGCCGTCGCGGACGTGATAAAAAGATCCACGGCGGTGGATACAACGATACTGCCATACAAAATTACAAGAACCATGTCTGGATTATTCTGCGAAACCAGTGGCGACATGGTTTTTAAATAAGACAAAGCGACGCTAAGCCCCACAGGGAGAACCAGCAAGAGAAATAACCTGGGCATGTTTGTTAAAGCGAGCCCCAACCCTTCGCTAACTGACTTCCAGTATTTTTTTCCGGAAAGTATAATTGCGGGGAAAAGAAACGCTGTCAGCATCTGCATCATGAGAAACACGCCAAGAAGCCCGGCGAAATGCAAAGGCAGCCTGTTCGGCAGAAAATCGAGGACGGCGCGAGCGCCGTAGCGCAAAGCAAAGAAAATACAAAGCCAGATAAACAGCAATCCAAAGTAACGCTGCAGAGTGCCCCAGAATGCCGTCACAATAGTCGAACTGTGCTCACGCTCCCGAGCAGAGGCGATAAGCTGAATCGTAATCCCCGTGATGACGAGCCCGGCAACTGTAATAACAGCCATTTCGGCATACGAAAAAAGTTTAGGAAGCAAAAGAAAATTATCAGGATAATGAAGAAATCGATCGCCCCAGAAACGGCGAATGATGGGACCAAGCAAGCTGCCAATGGGCTCTGAGTGCGAAAGGAAAACGACGGTCAGCGCGCACGCCTGCATCAAGGCAAGAAACACAAAAAGGAAAAGAACCAGCGGATTTCTTAAGATCGTCACAGTTGTTTCATGAAACAAACTGGTCGATTTTTCAGATGAAGCAGATTGAGGTGTCATAATCGGGGTGGCACCTCCTTTCCAAAGATATATTCGTCTTGCACAATCTGTATTTCAAGTTGTTCCTGGCCCTGTTTAACCAGGGCCAGGAACAGGAGCTTCAAGAAATAGCTACTATAAGCAAATGATTATAGCGCACTATTTAGAGAAAACTACTTTGAAAACCGCTTGAAGTTTGCACCCAAAAGGCCCAACAGCGCGCCGCCGAAAAGCAGCATGCTGCTCGGTTCAGGAACAAGCAAACGGCCTGTCGCCACGTCATCCGGAGATGTTCCGCCGTTGTCGTAGGAGATAATGCCGGTGAACACGCCCGGAAAAGGAACGTGAGGAGTATTGAACGGTCCCGAAGGAATGTAATACTCAATCACGCTGCCGACCGAAAATGAACCGCCATTAGCAACAAGATCACCAGTAGGTCCAAACACATTAAAAGTAACTGTGACTGTCTGACCGGTGCCATTCGAAAGAGCGGTGTGCTCCATCGAAAAGTCAATGATGCCATCGCCGTTGAAATCACCATCAAGATAGACCGTAACCCGGGGTCCGCCAAGCGTCTCTTCGACGAATGAGGGGGCCGCAAAGGTTTCGATCAGAAGGTAAATTCCGTCGTTAGCAGCATTACCATCGCCAAAGCCAAAGCCTTCGATTTCCTGAAGCAGTGTGGCAGACTTGATGTCATACTGATCAGGAATTCCAGCTTCGTTCGGGTCGGTAATATTGAGATAATAGTTGTAGCCAGTATTATCCCATTCTGTAACCGGGCTAATGGAACCATTAACCGCAGGAACAGCCGCATACGCACTCACAGCCGATACTGCGAACAGACCGGCCACAAGAGCGAACAAGCTCAATGTTTTCTTCATATTAATTCTAGCTCCTTTCTATTTTAAATTAGAGAAAAAATCCCGCTAGCTGGCGTTTTTCTCTTATCTGCCCGTCCTCAAGATCATCGTGAAGGCCGTCATGGCAATCACTTTGACATCGAGAATCGGACACATCTTTTTGATATAAAGCACGTCATAACGTACTTTCTTCTTCACGTCTTCAACATTCTCATCGTACCGCTGGCGAACCTGCGCCAGCCCAGTAACACCAGGCTTCGCATAATGACGTTTGTCATAATGCGGAATGACCCGGCGAAGCTCTTTAACAAAGTGCGGACGTTCAGGGCGAGGACCTACAAGGCTCATCTCCCCTTTCAGCACGTTAATAAACTGGGGAAGCTCATCAAGATGGGTTTTGCGGAGAAAATCCCCAACTTTCGTAATGCGCGGATCATTTTCCTTGGCCCAAACCGGCCCGCTCTTTACCTCAGCGTCCTGACGCATACTGCGAAATTTGTAAATGTAAAAGGTGCGGCCTCGAAGACCGACGCGAAGCTGCTTGTAGAAAATAGGACCGCGAGAGTCCAACTTGATCACGAGAGCGATGAGCAAAAACACAGGAGCTCCCAACACAAGCCCCATAAGAGCCACGCTAAGATCCAAAGCGCGCTTCAAGAAAAGACGCCACGAAGTCATAAGCGACGTATAGGCATGCGTCACGCGGTGAAGAATTCTCTCCTCCAGAGGCGTCTCGCCCTTTGAAAGCATTTGATAGCGGCGCAGCATATAGTCACGCTCAATATCAGCTTTCAAAACCCTAAAGCTTTCTTTCACTTCATCGTTCCACAACGTTTTCATTTTGTTTCACCTTTTAGCGGGGATATTTTTATTATCTAATAAATACATATGCAGATGCACTTAGCTATGCAGGATCCGTGCCAACTCCCCATCTCTGAGAGATTCAGAACCATTTCATAAATTATTATCCAGTAATGATTTAAGTCAGTTTTTATTATGTTCGGAAAGTAAGTCTCTCTCGAATTTTTATTTTGATGTCCAAAAAAAACAACATCCGCTTGAGGCTTGTTCAAAATCTCAACATACCGGCAATTGTGTTCAAAGCCTTTACTTACAGCAAAGCTGTTAAGAAAAAGCAGCAACACCCCAAGACCAGATCAATCCCGGCTGAACATTGCGAGGATGTTGCGTGGACGAAGCTTGATTGAGGTTAATTCAAAAAAGGCAGCAATTCCTTCAGGAAAACTTCCAGAACAGCCTTGTCTCTGCCGGCAAGACGAATCATAAGAACTTCGGAGTTTTCTTTCGACAAACTATCCAGCGCGAACTGAAGCTGCTGGGCATAATAGTTTGTCGTATAACGCGTGCCGATTTTGTAAAGATAAAGAACTTCCTGGCGGTCGTCCTCATTTCGTTCCTGAATGGCCGTGAAAGTTTTTACAGGAATCTCACCCACACGAGCCTCCTGAGCGTTCATTACATTGAAATTCGAAGAGATATAACAGACTTCCGGCGGGTGCGCGACACGGCGGTCTTTCTTCGAGCTCACAAGGAATAAATGGAGCAGGTCGCCGCGATCGTTTTTATAATTTCTAGAAAGAACATTCCGGGTTTCCAAAATTTCAAGATCACGCTCATCAGGCGCAATCACTTCACCTTGCCAGGCGCCGATCTGCATGGGAAAGGTTTGAAAAAAGGGACTCAGCTCATCCTGAACAGTCAGGGCCGACGGCAGCGACAAACGAAAAAAACAGAGCAGCCCCAAAACCGCCAGAAATGGAACCGTACCCCGAAGCGTTTTACTCACGTACAGCCTCCAGCTTTTGACGGATAAGCATAAAAATCACAAAAGCGATCACAAAAACAATAATCCCTGACGCGTCGTGCACCTTGCCGCCGGCAGCTTCCTGGCCATAAATTTCGGCAACCAGGCCCAACCCATAAACGCGCAGAAGATTAGAAAGAATCGCGAGCGGAAGTCCCGCAACAATCAAGATCATCTTTCCCCACCACGCAGTACGACCGCCGTAGGCAAAGACAAAACCGAGGCACAAAAACGATAAAAAAGACCGCAGACCACTGCAAGGATCTCCAACAAGCAGTAAAGCGTTTGGCATCACAATATAACTGCCCTGGCGCTCAGACTGGATTCCGGTGGCATTGAGGCAGTACACCGCCATTTCGGAGACAAGAAATTTCATTTTAAGCGTAATCTCCGAGATCACAAGTAGCGGAAGCGGAATCATCAGAGAAAGAAAGAAGACAGGAAACCAGATCATTTTTAAAATACGCAGGCCCCCAATTAACAGCGCAGCCGCGTAAAGCATGAGAATAAACGAAAAACCAGAAAGAAAGTACACGCGGAAGATGGCGGCAAAAATCTGAATCGCTGCAGCCGCCGCCAGCACAGGAAAACCCCAAGCACTGCTTTCGGGAGGAACAGCCGCGAGATCTTTACGCTTCTGCCAGATCCAGAAAAGACTCACCAAAGGAATCAGAAAGCCGTGACCATAATAGGAGTCACGGACGCTCCATCGGTCGACCATCCACTCAAAGGTTGGTGTGTATAGCCATGCCATAACACCCAGACTGAGAAGGCCTGGAAGCAGAAGCGAAAACCACGGTGATCGTTGTGCTGCTGAGGTTTGAGTCATGTGTATAGGGTTCAAGATGCGCAAGATTAACAGATGATAATCAAGAATGCAAAATCAGGACCTTCGAGGAAAAACTCCTTGAATCGGGGGTAAACAAGAAGAAGCATTCATAATCATAGCTATCAAGAATAAGCCTTGTCCCAGGACGCTTTCGGCTGCCCCTGAAGATAACTGAGCAGGCCGGCTGCCGCGGAAATGTTCAAGAGACAAAACATGTACGGCAGCGAGCCGATCGAACGCCCTTCGGCATGAGAACGGAGCCGGACAGCCTCATATGCAGCTAAAGCATAAAACACTAACTGGATCACTAGAGCGACCAGATAAAACGGTCTGTGAACAAGAAAAACGTTCGATAAAAAGGCGAGAATCAGAAGATAGGGCACGAGAAGCCTTAAAACCTTATGCGACCAGAACTGCCATGCTATGGGACTTTTCCACGGGACAAGTAGATGATAAAGACTGGCAAAAATCTGAAAATTACCGGAAAGCGTCCGGACTTTTCTTTTGAACTCCTGAGATCCCTTGCGGGAGGCCAGATCATAAGCGCGGGCTTCGCTTTCAAAAACCGCACGATATCCTTTCGCCACAATCGAAAGAGGGATATACATGTCATCCACAAGGATGTTCAACGGCAGCACGGGAACAAGACCGGTACGCGCCGCGTAAATAGCGCCGGTCGCGCCCAGCATAGAGCCGATCTGAGCTTCATTTCTTCGCAGAAATTTTTCGTATTTCCAATAAGCATCCATTCCAACAGCCACGCCCTGTCCCCTGACCTGCTCAAAATAAAGCTCGCCGGAAACACAGCCGACTTCAGGGTCCGAAAAGTTCTCGACCAGCTTGCGCACAGACTGGGGCTCAAAACGCTGGCGGGAGTCGGTGAAAACAAGAACCGCTCCGCGGGCTTCACTGACAAGGCCATTAAGAACATGCGGCTTGCCCTGATTGGAAACAAAACGAAAGAAACGGATTCTCGGGTCGTGAAATTCTGTGACGATCTCATCCGTACGGTCAGTCCCCCCGTCAGAACCGATCAGAATCTCGATTTTTTCAACAGGGTAATCCAGTTCGAGAAGATTGCGGATTTTGTCGCCGATAAACTTTTCTTCGTTGAAAGCTGAAAGCACGACGCTGACGCGCGGTTCGTAAGGCCCTTTCTTCACCGGCCGGCCTTTAAATTTCGCGACAGCAAGAAGAAGCAGCGGATAACCCGCGTAAGTGTAGAAAACAGCGAGGACGGAGAAGCAAAAAAGAAACACCATCATACGGAAAAACTGCCTTTACGCTGCAGAAGCCGGGCTTTTAAAAGTGCGATTTTTTCGTAACCTTCCGCACCGAGGCCCCGGCGAACGAGCTCTTTGACTTCTTCAACGCACCCCTTAATTCCAAGCCTTCCATTGACCCAGGCTTCAAAGTCAGGCGAAGTTGTTGCAGCTGTCACAGCCATGCGCCGGACGTAAAAAGGGTCTCCGTTTTCTGGGTGCACGCCAAAATGGGACGTGAATAGAAACGAGTATCCTGCCTCGACAACAGCCTCACGGATGCGCGGGTGATAAAACCCCCGGGGAATGGAAAAACTTCGGATGCGCGCGCCTGTGAGATCTTCAAGCTTCTTTTTGGAATCTTTGACTTCGCGGCGGAGATTCTCGGCGGAGAGCGGCGGCAGAGGAACGTGATCATAGCCATGAGAGCCGATTTCAAAGCCCGCTTTCACCATCTCGCGAAGCTGCGGCGCCGTCATGAAATGCTTCTGCCCGACAAGCCCCGCTGAAACAAAAAAGACGCCGCTGAAACGGCGGTCTAATAAAACTGGCCTGACGTGTTCATAATGGCTGCTATGACCGTCATCAAAAGTCAGCAGAAAAAGCTTTTCAGAACCAGCGGGCTGAACAAGCTCTTCGATTCGAGCACACTGAAAACCAAGCAGGGATAAAGCGGACATTTGATTTTCAAATGCGGCTTTCGGCAGAACGTAGACGCTCTCACCGACATCCCAGCCGTACTCACCGGGCGCGTGCTGAACGCCGTGATAATTAAGAACCGCGATCCCCTGACTCATACCTGCGCCTTTTTTTGTTCCTGTGCAAACGACTCTTCAAAAGCTCCAAAAATATAAGGCACAGTATAAAGGAAAATGTTGGGCCTGTGGTAGATTGGTTTTTCGTAGATAAGACCGTCCATGAGCGGGTTCTCAGATTCCTTCTGGCTTTGAACAAGCGTTTCCAGATGCTTGCGGGCGAGATCGATGAACGCCTGATCATGAGTCATAAGATAGGCATAAGCAAGACCATGAAGAATGACCGGCCCTGGATATTCGCGGGGAGCGAGATAACTGACGAGATTCAGCAGCATCTGTTTGACTGCCGGATCCTGCGTCATTTCATGATACGCGATAAAGGCGCTGACATCGTACCAGGACATATAGAGTTCGCTCGGGCTGCCCCACCAGGAATCCTTCTGAGGATTGTAATTTTCCAGAAAGCTCCCGTCGGGACGCTGTCCCTTCAGGAAGATTTCGATAAGCTTATCAGCGAGGTTTTTGTAGCGATCATCCCAGGTCGCCTGATACATCTGAACACTGCCCCAAAGGGCGTTGGCTAAACTACGATGCGGGGCTGTATCGGGATGCCCCGTGTAGGTGAAGCGTTCTTTAAGAAAAAACTCTCCGATTTCCTGAGAAACTTCCCAGGCGCGCTCGTCGCCGGTTAAATAATAATAGAGCAGAATGCCGAACACGTTCGTGTGACTGGCCTCCTCGTTGCGGCCTCCCCAGTGATCGCCGTTATGACGGTGCATGGATCCCGGCTGCGAAAAGTCATCATTCAAAACATCGCGCAAACGAGGATCTTCGGCAATCGTGTTGTAATGCACGGTATCAATGTCGTAGATGTGGCGGGCGAGATTTTCTCCAAACTCGAAATACTTCCAGCGCCCTGTCCGGACAAACTGCAGCAGTGAACCGGAGTGAGTTCCCACCCCTTCATTGTTGTACCATCCCCAGCGCCCTTCAGGATGCCAGCCGAAAGCACCATACTGTTTTTCATCATCGTGATCACGCCACCAGGTCAGGGTATCGCCAAAATCAAGCATCCCGTACCAGCCTGCGTAGCGGGGATGGCGGTCGGCCCAGCCAAAGAGATCTCCCAGCATCTTCTCCTGCTTCTGATAACGGCTGTCCTCTGGATAAAGTCTGCCCAGACTGCCGGTCGCGTCCACCCAGTAAGGGTTATTTCTGATCAGCAGGCGTCGCGAAAAACTCTCCATGCGTTCGGCGGTCTCAGCCGAATCGCCTTTGTGAAAATAAAGAAGCATCTCGTGGGTTTTAGCAAGTCCGAACGCGCTTCCCCGCGCCGCGGCTCCCGGACCGAGAGCCTTTTCCGTTGTGGATAAATCAAGCGGCCCCTGCTCTTCCGGCCACAGATCCAAATCGAACGTTGCTGTTTCCGGGTTATAACCAAAAGCTTTGGGGAAATTCTCACGGAAACGGCGCACGGATACCGCCAAACCCCGAGCAGGTGAACTGACATCTGCCCAGCCAGCGAAAGTGCCAGGACTTTCAAGAGTCTGCTCTCCGGCTTTCAAAGTCGACTTTTCGCCCGTCCGCTGATGCAGCCGGACAGGCTGTTGAGCGGCCGTTTCAAAAACCCGGGCTTCAACGCGCCCAAACCTCATCGCCACGGATTCATTCTCGCCCCAGGCTGCCATTGGAAACCGCAGCCCAAACATCTCGACAGGTTCGTTCTCAGGAAGTTTTAAATCCTCATACTGTCCGTAAAAACGGTTTTCTGGATAGCCTGTATAGATGAGTGTGTGCGTTATTTTGACATGGCTTTTGCCCTGATAAAACGTGTAGCGGATAATAGCCTTGCAGAACTTACCCCCGCTCTCGGATTTAAACCAGCCTTCCGCGCGAATCACAATACGCAGCGGTCCTTTTTCTTCTACTTCAAGCTTGTAATCAGCGCGGGACAGATCCGTACGATATTCCTCCCCTTTGAATTTCAGACGCACCTGAGCGCCGGAAACACGAAGTTCGTCTTCATCAAAAACACCATCGCCGTTGCGGTCGACAAAAACTTTATCAAACAGAAAGAATCTGTCACGGCTGAGCACCGCGCGCAGCACTCCTGTGTCCACCTGAACAGCTTCGTCATCTTCTCTTATGCGAAGCGGGCTCTCGGGCTTATGAGGAGTGATGGTCGCACCATAATCGAGGAAGTAGCCGGTTCCTTTCCAAGGACCCAGTCCGTCTTCAAAATGCAGAAATAGCCAGCGGACGGAGCCATCTGGCCATGTCGCCATGACCTTCGGCTGCATGGGAATTTCTTCACCGGAAGGCGTGCGAAGCCTTAGACCGTAAAGATCTTTAACCTCTCCCGGGGGAAATGGAATCCCACCCTCAACGGGACATAACCGGCACGCAGCGGGCGTTTCATTCTCGACAGCGAACGGAACACGGACGATTTCTTTAAGTGGTCCAGACTGTCCTAATGTCCAGGCAGGCTTCCGGTCAGCGAAACCGTAATCAAACATTTTCACGGGCCGGCTGCTTAATTCCCGGGCGGGTCCAGAAACTGCTTTGTCCTGCGAAGAAAGCTTGAAGCCTTCATCCTTCGCCACCAGGCGGATATCATCAAAGTAAAATTCCCGATCTTCCTTTTCATCCTGCATGGAAAAGGATATGGCGTCGATTTTGGAAGCCGTCACAACCCCTTCAATCTTGTTCACGGGAATATCAAAGGCGACGCCTTGCCCGCCCGGGAACCTCAATGTCTCACGGTACTGTTTCCCCCACAAATCGGTGATCTGAAGTGACAGCCTTACCTCTTCCTTGATCGGAGAAAAAATCGTGAAAGAAAGCGAGCTGAAGTTTCTCCAATCGCTGCCGCCCGCGCGGCTTTTCAGCAGATCGTCAAGAATGATCGTGGATTGTTTTGCTTTAGCTTTGAAGACCGCGTGGCCGGTATATAAGCCTTGGGAAGGATACCGGTCACTGCGTTTGAAATCCGCACCGATGGCGTACCAGGCTTTGATCCCCTCTTCCCGTTCAAAATCGGAAAAAACGAAGCTGTCATCTGGAGAAAATCCCGCGAGAGGAATCGATTTACCAAAAATAAAACGGATCGCAGAGACTGTTGTTTCACCGGAAACAGCGAATGCCTGAACACTATGCACAAACGCGAGGCTGATTCCATAGCCGCTCAAAAAACCAAAAACAAGAAACGCACCAAGAATGACAGGGACCCCGCGAATTTTTTTTCTTCTATGCCGCCCAGGCCTTGAAGGATCAGGAACGTCCTGTTCAGAGCGCCCGAGAAGCAGGGCAACGCTCAAACGCAGCCAGCTTCCACAAAGAAGACTCAGATGTTTCAGCGATTGGCGGATTCTCATCTTATGTACCGTCCGTTTGCGGCATCAGGCGAAGATCATCCAAGAAGAAATCCTTTTCTTCAGGCGCGTCCCAGACAAAGAAATTGATATGCTCAATACGGTGAATATCGATTTCTTTACGCACACCGTCCAGATCGATCAAGAAGCGGGTTCCCCGCTCAGGATCCATAACCAAAGCTTCTTTATAGCGCTTGCCGCGACGATCTTTAATCTGCAGAATAATCCGTTCCCGCGATTCCGATGGGTTATAAAGGTAAAATCCCAGAGCCTTGTAGCCTGACCAGTCCGACTGCGCGTAACGGCTATTGAAATAATTTTCCATTCGGACTGAAGACAGGCGTGTCTTGTTATGAAAAGAGATCTTCATTGAGTGGCTGCCACCTGAGGGATTTTCTTTGGAAACTTCCAGATAGGCCGCTTCGGTTTTCCACTGGCTGAAATCTGAAATCGACTCAAAATCACTGAAGACAAAACTTCCGTCAAGCTGATGGCCGGGCACCGCGACCACGGAAGAAAACGTCCTTCTGACCCATTCGCCGATTCCCGGCCTGTTGCGGACAATATCCAGGCCTTTGAAGGGATCATGATGCGTTTCCAGCATCGCCGCGACCCCGACCCAAAAACCGCAAAGAAAGCAAAGCAGGCTGAGCCCCGCCACTCTGTCAAAATTCAGAAACCGTCTGTGCTGGCGGTGAAGCCACGGAACTTGACGAATCCACCGGCGGTAAGCCCTTTTCATGGCTTTCGTTCCGGCACATAAAGAAAAAGGATCGCCGCAAGAATCCAGAAATAAGAAACGATTTCAGGATAATCCAGCCGCGGCGCGTAGCAATTGCTAACGATGTACCCGAAAATACCGCCAAGAAACCCCAGACTGAGCGGCCTGTAAAACACATCCGGGCTTGTCACATAAATCCAGATACATCGTGACAGCATCAAGCCAAGAATCCAAAGAAAAACAATCAGTGCGGGCAACCCCATTTCTGCGGGAATAAAAAGAAACGTATTATGCGGCTCAAATGGGAAGCCGGCATACCAGTAGTTCTGCATCTTGGGCAGAAAACGGTCGTACCCGGCACCCCAGACCGGGTTTTGGCGGATCACGTGCAGAGCGGCTTTCCAAAGCTCAAAGCGGTCGCTGGTGCTGCGGTCCAGGTGGACAGCGGCCTGGCCCTGCGCGACAGCGTACTGGGGAGCTTTCTCAAAAGTCTGCGCAAGCCGCCAGCGCACTCCGTCGGGAAGCACTTCAGGATGCACCGCAGCGAGAAGAAGCCCGCCGACCATCAGAAAAAAAAGAATTTTGCTGCGGCAAAATGTAACGACCATCCCGCCAACCGCGATAGCCAGATAGCCTCCTCGGGAAAAAGAAACCATGACACCACGGACCAAAATCGCAAATGATACAAGGGCCGCCCAACCGCCAGGTGAACGCATATTGAACAGAAAATACGCAAGTGGAATAAACAGGTAATAACAAAAGAACGACGCAAGCAAATTCGCGTGATCAAAGATTCCGCCAGCGCGCTCCCCGCTGCCGTGATATTCATAAACAGCCATCAGGGCAGCCAGGGTTGTGGAGAACATTAAAATTTGAACGAGCAGAACCCTTCGCTCCCGGGTTTTCGCCGTATGCAGAATAAGAAAATAAAAAAAGAAGCCAATCCCCCAGCTATAGAGAAACTGAGAAAATGCCTGAACGAGATAGCTCGTTCCGTACGAGACCCCTTGCAGGATGGAAATTAAACCCAAACCGGTAAAAGCAAAAATGGGCGCGTTCATCCCTGTCTTAACCCAACGCCGCGTCTCCGGACCGAAACGCCCAAGCAGCCAAAACAGCGTCACAAGAGCTAAAAGAAAATGTGTCAGATTTAGGCCGGGAAATTTACCATCGAAGTCTCCAGGCATCTGTTTAGCGAAAGGGATGTAAGCAACAAGAAGGTAAAGCACTGATTCGGCTCGCCAGATACCCGCTGCGAGCACAGCTGCCCCGAAAAAAAATCCAAGCGTGTAGCGAACCATCGGCGGCGGGCTTGATTCTTTAAGGATGAAGAGCGCGAAGACCGTAACTATCACGGCGATCGAGGCAAGAACAACCCGGTTCTTAGCGCCCTGCGGCAGGCGGGCATTGATACCCTGAAACTGTTTCATGCAGGGCAGCTCACATCCAGGCGAGAGTATAACTGCTCGTAATTCATCACCATGGCTTCCATTGAAAATTCACGGACCATTTTGGAGCCTGCTGCTTCCGCCAGCCGGGCGCGGACTTTATCGCTGGAGGCCAGCAGAGCGATCTCAAGGGCAAGCGCGCTCGCGTCAGACGCCGGAACAAGAACACCTGTCACGCCCTCATCAACAACTTCCGTATTGCCTCCCACAGCCGTCACGATGACTGCTTTGCGGCAAGCCATGGCTTCAAGAAGCGTATTGGAAAAACCCTCAGACAAACTCGGCTGGCAGACAATATCAGCGGCATTCAGAAGCGCAGGAACATCCTGGCGAACCCCCGCAAAATGAATTCGGTCACGCACACCAAGCTGAAGAGCCTGAGCCTCTAAAGACGACCGAAGGTCTCCATCCCCCGCGAAAAGGAATTTGACTCTTGGATTCTCCCGGCAGACTTTCGCGGCAGCCTCAATCAAGTAGCGGTACCCCTTGATTTCGTAACGCATATTCGAGACCGTTACTACGAGCACTTCGTGATCCTCGACCCAAAACTCGCGGCGGACTTCATCTCTCGCTGCAGCATTGGGTTTAAAGACCGAGATATCAACACCGTTGTAAATCACAGCCGTTTTGTTTTCTGAAATGCCTTCTTTTTCAAGAACGGTTTTCTGAACCGCTTTGGAATTCGACAAAACGAGATCCGTCTGACGAGCGAAAAAACGATTCATCTTAAGCTGACGCGCCGACCGCCAGAAACCTTCATCTCGGCGGGTCGTAACCAGCCGGGCCGATCTCGCGAATATTTTCGCGGCAGGGATCGCCAGCATTTCAGCCTGTAGAAAATGCAGCTGAATCCAGTCAAACTTTTCACGGCGCATCAGCGAACAAAGCCCACAAAAAGCCTTAAATCCCGTCCAGTCGTAGGCACGATGCACGGGTAAATAAACAGGGGTAATTCCCGCTTTGGCTGTGAACCACAAAGCCTCAGGACCGAGACGAAACACGGCAAGGTGCGGGTCGAAACGGGAACGATCGAGACGGGATATGATTTCCAGAAGGTTCTTCTGGGTTCCAGCGGGCACAAGTTTATCGATCACAAACAGGATTTTGATCCGCTTGCCAGCTTGTCCACGCGATGAATTCATTGTATTTGATGTAGACGTCATAGTTTTTTGAATCTTGCCCGGGTCTTTACGGCAGGGATTCTAGAAGAATCAGGGGCGGCCTCTTACCACATGCAGGATTTGGTGGAGCACATCATAAGCGCCCGCCAGCTTTAAGTCAAAGTCCTCCAGGGTATCAAACCCCGATATTTCGGTTCTTTTGACCAAAAAAGGGTTCCTGACGCGGCCGGGACGGTTCGAACCGGGGATATTCGAACACGCGCCCTTATAAGCGGACCCTTTTAAAATCTGCAGGCATTCAGCATCATATTCGCCATACGGATAGCAGAAATAATCAAAAGTTTTGCCCGTCCACTGCTCCAACTCCGATTTGCTCTGAAGAATCTCGTCTTTTCTAGCTTCCAAGCTGATTTTGGGCAAATGCGGATGGGAAAGTGTGTGCGCGCCGAACTCGAAACCGTCCTTCATCATCGCAAGCACCTGAGCGCGGCTCAAGTAACCGGGAGTATCCATTTTTCCGGCGATGCAGAAAATAGACGCTGTGAATCCGTAGTTTTTCATAATGGGATAGGCACATTCAAAGTTGTCCGCAAACCCGTCATCAAAGGTAAGAACAATGGAGCGAGGACCTGTCTCACCCGACAGCATTTGACCGATCGAAACACTCTGGTAATCCAGGCCCGCTAAATGCTTCATCTGCGCTTCAAAATCCTCCGGCGTAACGCTCAAATAATCCTGTTGAGGCCGAACCCTGTGATAGCAAAGCACACGTACAGAACGGCCGTCCTGAAAAGGGTTTAAGACCCGCAGGGCGCGCGCCGCATTGCGGGTCAGGGCGCGCAGACTCATCCGCCAAACCTCTCGACATATTCCTTCACATTATTCTCCAGTGTAAATTCCCGGCGAACGAGAGTATTACCTTCTTCGACATGAGCAAGACGAAGCACGGAATCTTTAGCGTAACGCTCCAAAGCATCCGCCAGAGACACAGGGTCTTTGGCCGTGACAATAAGTCCCGTCTTTTCATGCTGAATCAATTCTTCAACAGAGCCAAAACGTGTGGTCACGACTGCGGTTCGCGCGGCCAGAGACTCAATCAGGACATTAGGAATCCCCCAGTGCCATTCCGACTGCGCCATAAGCACGGAAACGTCCGCACGCTTATAATGAGGGATCACTTCATTCTGCTTCAAAGGCCCCGTCATCGTCACCTCTGTCTCAAGGCCGAGCCGAGTCCTCTGTTCCTTGATATTTTTTTCTTCAGGGCCTCCGCCGATGAGAGTGCAATTAAACTTAAGTCCTCGCTGCTTTAAAAGCGCCAGCGCGTCGAGCAGGTAATTGAATCCCTTATAATACTGAAGCGTGCCAACCGAAAGAATTTCAAAAAGACTGTTTTTCTTGTCCGGCACAGTCTCAAACTGTTTAAGGTCCAGACCGTGATGAATGATGCGAATTCTGTCCAGAGGGTATGATGGCGCCACCTTATGCAGATGATCCTTATTGGAGGTGGTGCACGTGCTGATAAAAGTCGCACGGCTCATTTTTTCAGGCAGGAAAGTCGTATCCAGATAGATGTCGTGGGCGTGTCCCATAAAGCTGTACGGAATGCCCGTTAATTCATTCACAACGTAGGCCACCGTCGCCGGATAAGTCGCCCAGTAAGCATGCATATGCGTCACACCGTTTTTCAAAGCCCAGTCGGCAAACATCACGCTCTTCGGAAAAAGAACAAGACTGCGGATAAGAAATTGAGGGCTTTTGACATTTCCGGCAAACACCTTGCAAAAAGCGGAAAAATAGCGCTTCAGGCGGGTGGCCTTCCACTTCAGGTTGATCCAAAGCAAATCAAAGGAAAGAAGAAACGGTAAATAAAGCGTTCTTGAAAGGAGTTCCCGGGCCTGGTCATGAATGATCGGATCTTTTGCCGGACGCAAAGAAAAAATGACCGTATCTTTGACTTTGGAAATCGCATGAAGTTCCCGCAGCAAAAAGGCTTCGTCATAGCTTGGAAATTTTGAAACGATAAAAGCTATTTTCACTAGAATCCTTCAGATTATAGATTTTTTTTCTTTGAAACTTTATACCGGAAATAAATTCTGACAAGCTCCGCAAACGCGCTGAAAAAATCGCCCGGTTTAACCTTGGAGCCGTGAACATCTACCCACCGAGGCAACGGCTGTTCGTAAATATGAAGCTCGGCTTCTTTCGTTCCCAGACCGCGGGCATTTAAATACCGGGCCAGCAATTCAACATCGAAAATCCAGCGCGAAATAAAGGGCTCCTGCCAGATACCTCTTATAAAGTCCGTCACCCGAAACATTTTGGCACCGCACTGTGTATCATACACGTGAAGCTGGAGCACCGCAGATGCGCAGGTCGCAAAAACCCGGCCCAGGTAGTGGCGAACCGGCTGACGCTGAATATCCCACCCTAACAGTTTAACCCTCGAGCCAAGAACAACTTCAACTTCAAGGCGTTCATTCATCGTCTTCAAAAAAACGGGTAGCATATCAAGCGGTGTGGCAAGATCCGCGTCCCAGTATGCTACAAAATGAGGAGAGCCTTTCAATGCTTCAAGAACGCCCCGGCGCACGGCTTCAGCTTTGCCAACGTTACTGCCTATCACCAAAACGCGGAACCTGTCCGGCATAGCCGCGTTCATTTTATTGAGTACTGCAGCCGTCTGATCAAGACTCCCGTCGTCAACCAGCAGAAAATTGAAATCCGTTTCTCTTTTCGCGAAATTCAAAAAAAACTCCGCTGGAAAACGGTGCTCTTCATTGTAGCAGGGCACAATAACAGTCACGCGGGCTGTGCTCATTTCAAAACCTCATCATAAAGGGTTTCATACTGCGCTGTCATGGCCTCAACAGAGAATTCATTTTTAACAAGCTTTCGGGCCTCGTCCGTTTTTAAACGCGTCTGAGCCCTATCAGAATACGCTTCCCGCGCGGCCAGAGCAAGGGCTTCGGCATCACCCGCAGGCACCAGCCACCCGGTTTCACCCGGCCGGACGCAGGCGGAAATACCGCCGACGTTCGTGGAAATAACCGGGACACCCGCGGACATCGCTTCAAGGATGGTGATGGGCAGCCCTTCCCTGTCGGACGAAAGCATGAAGACATCCATCGCCGGGTACAAATCCGGCAGATCCTGACGCACTCCTGTCAGGACAACATGCTCTTTAAGTCCAAGGTCTCTTACCGTACTTTCCACAGAATCTTGAAGAGGGCCGCCGCCAATCACAAGCCCCTTCGCGTCCAGGCCTTGAGCACGCAGAGCTTTCAAAGCCGCGAAGAAAATATCATGCCTTTTTTCAGGCACAAAACGGCCCGCCGTCCCGACAACCCACATATCAGGTTTAAATCCGAACTGCGCGCGCGCTTTATCGCGTGAAACGCGGCAGCTGAACCGGGCCGTTTCGATGCCGTTAAAAAAAACCCTGTCCCGGCTTTTAAACGCCGGCACTCGCGCGCGGTAAAACGCCCGTGCTTCTTTTGAAACAAAAATCATCCGCGAATTCTTCAAAGTGAGCACGGCATCAAGCGCGTGGTGAAACCCAGTGCGCCACTGGTCCATCCCATGTTCAGTAGAAACAACCGGGAGCCCCGCGATCATCGAGGCTAAACGCCCCCATAAATGGCCATTAAACAAATGCGTGTGAACAAGCTTCACCTTATGCTCACGAAGCAGAGCCGCGAGACGGAACGGCAGTGACAGGTCCAGCCCCCGTTTTTTCTTGAGCTCCAGCACAGGCACGCAAGCTTCTTCGGCGCCTGAAGCGAAGGGGCCTTTGTCATCAAGACAAATCACGACAGGACGATAACGCGATCGGTCCATATGCCGGACTAATCCAAGGACAACCTGCTCGGCGCCGCCCAATCCCAGCGACCAGATAACATGAGCAACAGTCACGGGCTTTGTAGAATGGGACATCAAGGATCCTGCCAGCAGGCATCAAGCGTGTTGCGTTTGGGTTTACGGCTGGGCTCGGCCTCAGGACTTCCCGAACTCTGCGGTTCGCGAGGCCCCATCAATCCCATCTCCGGCTGCCCGCCCTCCCACTTATCCAGCAGGCGAAGCCGCATAATCAACGCAGCAAGAATCCAGAAATAGCTGGAGACTTCCTGCGCGTCAAGGCGAGAACCAAACATATTGCTGAGCAGCATTCCAAACAAGCCCCCCACAAACCCCAGGGCAAGCGATTTAGCGTAGGGATTTCGGGTCGTGTAATACAGCAGGATCGATTCCCAGAGAATAATCAGAATAATGAGGACAAAGGCAATCAGCGCGGGCACCCCCATTTCCGCAGCGATGATGATGTACGTGTTATGCGCATCCATCGTTCCGCCGTCCCAATAAAATTGAATCTGGTGTTCGAAAGTTCTGTAACCAATCCCGAAAACAGGGTTTTCTTTAATCATGACCATCGCGGCTTTCCAGACATCAACGCGGCGTTTAGAACTTGTTTCAAGTTTAGCTTCCGCGTTATCCAGACTTTGGAAAGTGCTCTCATCAGCGCCGCCGCCGCCGGTGAAAGTCTGCCCCATTCGGAAGCGCACCCCGGCGGGCAGAAGAACGGGGTTCATATAAACGATGACGGATAGGACAAGCAGAATACCGAAAAAAACCTTACTTCGAAAAAATGTCGTCGCGTAAAGACCTAAAGCGAAGGCCAGATATCCTCCACGCGAGAAACAAACCATGATGCCGCGGAAACACAGCAGAAACGGAATCAAAAGAAGCCAATACTTACCTTTTCCAATATTGTTATAGAAAAACGCCAGGTACATAAACATGTAATAGCAGAAAAACGCGGCCAGCATGTTCGGCTGGTCAGCGATACCGCCGATCCGAGACTTTTCAAGGCTCCCAGCATCTCCCTGATCGATATAATCGTAAATGGCCATCAAAGCCACAACGGTTGTTACAATCATAATAATCATCGAGACATTTTTCACCATATCCCGGTCTCGCACGGTGTTTAAAACAAGAAAATAAAGAAAGATGGGGGTGATCCAGCGTTTATATTCGAGGATGGCGTGAAACAAATGGCCGCCGTCGTAGTAAGTCCCCCTGAAGACAGAAACCAACCCCATGGCCAGAAAAATGTAAATGGGCAGATTCATTGAGGTCGACTGCCATCGTCTTTCCCAAGGCTGATACTTGCCCGTGATCCAGACCCAGCAGATAAAGATAAGCAGCAGGTTCGTAAAATTAAATGCCGTGGCCAGACCGCCAAAGTCACCGGCCAGTTTTTTGCTGAACGGCAGGTACGCCACAAGGGCGTAAGTCACGAGCTGGGGTTTCTCCATGCCTTTGGCCAGAAGCATAATTCCCGCGATCGCGGCACCGAGCGCGATCACCGGCTTGGGAATCCCAAGGTCTTTGATCACAATGAAAGCAAGCACGCTGGCGGCCAGCGACATCCAGACGTAATCCTTGGCAGAATTCTTTTGGGGTTCGGCCGGCAGGTTTTGATCTTCGCTATTCACAATCGAATCATTCCTTTATGAAGCCTTGAATAAACGCGTATAAACTTCCGCTATCTTGCCGCCATTTTGTGCCATTGTAAAAACGGTACGGGCACGCTGCTGACCGGCCTCGGCAAGACTTCGAGCCTGAGACGGGTCCTGAGCAAGCTTCACCATAGCATTCGACATGGAGGAAACGTTATTCGGCTCCGCAAGCAGACCGGAAATACCATTCTCCACAATATCTACAACACCGCCCGCGCGAGTGGCAATCACAGGACGCCCCACATTCATCGCTTCCAGAATCACAAGACCAAATGGTTCCGGCAAAATAGAAGCATGAACCACAACATCAGACGCTGCGTAGGCCCCTGTCACATCTTCCACCCAGGGGACAAAAAAAACATTCGCTTCAAGATCGAGATCTTTAACGAGAGTCTGCAGCCGTTTCATTTCGGCTTCACCTGGAGACGTGTCCTTACCAAGAATGAGGCCCTTGATCCCGGGGCATTGACGCCGGGCTTCCGCCAGTGCTTTCAAGAACACGTCCTGCCCCTTCCATGCTACGATACGGCCAGCCAGAGTAAACAGGATAGTATTTTCGGCAATTTCCCATTTTTCCCGTACCGCCAAGCGCATTCTCTGAAGTTCCTCCAAATTCAATTTCAAAGGAGGCACTCCGTTAGGCGCTGCAGTCACGCCCCGGCCCAGTAAATCACTGAAATACGCGGCCCCGGCTTTGGAGATCGAAACAAATGCATCCACAGACCCGAGAAAGCACTTTTCGAGCCGGGTCATGGGCCGCCAGCCATGCAAATGACAGACCACACGGCAGCCGGCTTTACGCGCGGCTATAAGCAGGGGTAAATGGGTGAGGATTTCGTTATTGAGATGAACAAGGCCCACCCGCTCGTCCAAAAGCCATTTTTTGATCCGAGGCACTTGAGCTAAAAGCTGCGGAAGACCCGCTGCGGCAAGTCCTGCCTGACCAAACTTTTCAACCAGGGCGGCGTTGCGGGGAAACTTCCAGTCAGGCTGATGCGTCACCTTCCAGCCAGCGGCTTTGATCCGCTGAACAAAAGGGCCGTCCCCGTAAGCAAGAACTTCCGCCGTGTAGCCCTGCTCCTTAAGCACCGGAAGCAAATCGAACAAATATTTGGCGGTTCCGCCAAAACCGCTGCCGGATTCCGCGATCAAAACACCGGTGTAATTATTTTTCACGGAGCACTTCTCTGTAAACAGCGAGCGTCTGCTTCGCGTTTTCCTGCCAGGTGAACTGCCGCGCTCGCTCAAAGCCCCTAGCGCGATACTTATCGCGCAGGGTCTTGTCTTGCAAAAGCTTCTGCATCGCCGACGCGATTTCACCCGCTCGCGTGCCGTCAAAAAGCAAAGCGGCCTCACCCGTAACTTCGGGAATTGAAGCGGCATCGGACGCCGCCACAGGAGTACCGCAAGCCATCGCCTCAAGCGGAGGAAATCCGAAGCCTTCCAACAGCGAGGGATAAACAAAAATCACGGCCCCGTTATAAAGCGCGATCAATTCCTCAGCCGTGACATACGTCAGAAGATGCACGCGTCCCATAAGCCCCAAAACGTGAACACGCGTCATAAGCTCCGCCCGTATCTTCTCGCTGCGGATTCCCGTAATGACCAGGCTCTCTTGACCTTCGAGTGACGCAAAGGCTTCAATCAACCGGGGTACGTTCTTCCACGGACTTTCCCCGCCCGCGTTAAAAATATAGTCGCCCTTAATACCAAACTTCGCCTTCACACCATCCACCGCAGCTTCATCCCCCAGCATCCGGAAGGCAGGGCTGATACCGTTGTGGATCACACGGATCTTGTCGCCCGGAATTCCCAGAATCTTTTCAATATTGCCCTTGGAAAAATGCGAAACCGTGCAAATCAAATCCGAACAGCGCAAGACCCTCGGTTGGAAAGTGTTGTAATACAGCTGGTCAATTCGCGTCTTGTCCTTACGTTCCTGAATGGTAGTATCATGGACTGTAACAACTCTGGGTCCCTTCCAAAACAGACATGTGGTATTCGCGGGCGAATGAAGAAGAGAAACACGGTCTTTGGAAAGAGCCCTCGGAAGAGCCAGCTGTTCCCAGCAATGAAAGCGATCGCCTGTCGGAAACACAACCCCGCGTTCAAACACTTTCGAGCTGACCGGTCGGCGGTTCACTGTTTTTTGACGCGCGTCATAATAAAGATAAAACTCCGCTGATGGCTCCAGGCGAATCATCGCACCGAGCAGATTCTGAAGATACACTCCAATCCCCTTCAAAACCGGCGCGTATAACGTCCTGGCATCAATTCCAATTTTCAATTCGTCACCCTCCTTGGAAACCAGCGCTCTCCGGCGCGCTCGAATAAACGGTTCCAAATCCCAGACCGGGCTTCAAAAGCAAGTGACCAGAGCCATGAAAGGGCAACAATGGCGGGCACAATCAAAAACATATCCGTCCATTGGGCAGGAAAGGGAGAAATAAACCCGATCAGTGTCGAAACAAGATCATCCAAAGGAATGTGCATGAGGTACACGCTGTACGAGAATGTGTTGATAAATATAAAAAAACGGACTGTCCTCATTCGAGCCAAAAATCCGTCATACGGGTATAAAACCCAGAGTCCAGCCGCAGTAAAAAGGCTGAATGTAAAACTCGAAAAATGAAATGCTAAAAGAACCGCACAGGCAAGCCCAATAAAGATGCGGACAAAAATCTTCCCTAAATTCAGAAGATAATACAACCCGATTCCCGCTACGAACGGACCCCAGGAAGGCAAAAAAAGACCTCTTGGAAGGGATTGTTCTGCCTGAAAAACAGTGACAAGCAGCCAAACAGCGGTCATCACACCGATTACAATAGAGTAAAACTGCCGTTTGAGAAGCGCTAAATAGACAACAAAATACATCTGCACCAGCACGGCGACAAACCAAAGCGCGCCATTAATCGGCAAAAACGATCTGTTCAAATCCCCTGTTGCCGGTGCAAATATTTTGAGGAGCGAAAAAAGCCCCAGCCATTCCGGCCAGGAATACGAGAAAAAAAGCCCTTCTGTAGAATAGCCCGAAAAATGATACAACACCCAGGTTAACGCAGGAATCAGGAAACCCGCAAATAACAGACTATAAAACAACGGGAGATATATCCGAGACAGACGGTTCATAATAAAGCGCCCCGGGCTGTCAAGACCAGCCAAGACCTTGGCCGCTGAAGTTGAGACCGCAAAACCGCTGGCAAGAAAGAAAATCGGAACCCCGAGATGACCGTTCTTTATAAAAAGAGCTGCAAGCGGAGGGTACGAAGAAAGATGCTGATTAAGCAGATGAAAGACAACGATCCAGAGAATTGAAAACCCCCGAACCGCGTCCAGAAATACATATCGACTACCCCTCATCGAGGTCTGCATCGTAGATTCCTTATTTATTGAGCGGCTAACGCATGCACTAATTTATAATAAGTTCGAACCCGATAATTACAACAATCCCGCGATTATCCGCACCTAGAAAGCATTGAAATATTTTATTCATTGCGGGTACAACATGCCGCAAGGCATGATCAGTAGCACGATTTTTTTGCCCGTGCAAAAGCCGTCTCAGCAAGTTGAACGGAATTAACCATCGAGTCCGACCGAAGAGCAACCACATCATAGTGCCAATCCGGACAAACGAGACTTCTCTCACAAAACTTTTTCAAAAGCTCCATGGTGTCTTTGTCACAATCAAGCATAAAGTGAGAAAAAGTTCCAAATTTTGAAAAGAAAACAAATTTCTGATACCCCTGCTCTTTAAGAAATTCAAAAGGAAGCAAATAATCGTTTCCTGTTTTCTCACAAAGAACGGGATGCCATTCAAAGATCACAGCAGGCTTATATAGTTGCAGAATTTTTTTCGCACCAAGCAGCACTTTTCCGTCAAAGCCGTCGAGGTCTGTCTTTAATACGTCAATATGCTCTGGCCCGCTGCTTAAAAGCAAGCGGTCAAGCGGTACTGCTTTTGTTTTTTCCTCACCCTGGGCACTGGATGTACCGCCGTGTATTCTCACCAGCGAAGATTCGACGCCCTCCTGAGAAGATAAAAAGGCGTGGTGCAGAATAACTTTTTTCATGCCTCCCAGGTTGGCCTCCAAATAGCCATAAAATTCGGAATCACCTTCGACCGCATAATAAATTTCAACCTCGCTGCCGCAGTTGGCATCAAGCAACAGAACCGTATCCCCCACAGCGGCACCGACATCAACAACACTCACAGGCCTCTTCAGAGCAAGAAACGATTGATGGACCAACTCAACAAGAGGATTATTAAACTCAGGATTTCGCCGTGCGGTATAAGGATAAGTGTAATTATGATTGATCAAAGCTTTCTTACCGTGAATATGGGTTCGAACAGGACGAGGGCACAAAGAATTCCATAGAAGCCTGAAAAAAGGAGCCAGAAATCCAAAATGCTTTGAGCAGCTTGTAAGAAGAACGCTGTTATACACAAAACTGGTTATTTTTTTCGGGTTCTTTACCACGATAACACCGGCTTTCTTGATTCTTGAACATGAAATGCTTTTGTGATCATTCTTGTGCTCCCTTAAGAGCGAGCGCATTTTTTGCAGCAGCCCAAACCCTATCAACATCATTCTCATAAATGCAGGCATAAAGAACAGCATTCTTGCACCGGGAAGCGGGATCAGAGGCATCAAAAGCAATGCAGGGCGCACAGTCAATTAAGGGACTTATAACTTCTGTGTTCGCTGTTAAAGGCGCAACTCTTTCAGGGGTTGTCGGACCAAAAATACCAATAATAGGGTTTTCACTGATTGCACCGGCCATATGCAAAACCCCCGTGTCATTGGTGACAACGAGTGCGCTGTCTTTTAGAAGTGCCAGAAGTATTGAGACCGGCGTCTCACCGCATAAGTTAGTCACACGCAAAAAGCCATTCTGCCGAGGATCAAGGAATGATTTTTCTTCCGCACTGCCGGTAATAAAGACATCTGTATCAAATGCAGCGGAAATACGCTTAATCAGATCAGCGTATCTCTCCACGGGCCACTGCCTGAGGTTCACCCCTTCCTTGCCTCCAGGATGAATAACGACCTTTCGCCGTTTCAAATCACACCCTTTCTCAGCAAGCAGCTTGTGCAGTGACGCCTGATCCTCTCGGATTTGATTCGAGAAACAAGCGCCCGCAAGCTTTCGGGCATCATCAACATTTGTAATCCAGGGTAGAGATAGCAAATAACTGACACGGACATTTTCTTTGGGAGCTTTTACAGGCGGAGAAGATAAATAATGATAATGCAAGGGGTCCAGATGTTCCGAAGCCAAACGTTTTTTCGCCCCGCCGGAATAAAAAATGAAAGCACCGATCGCCGCCCAATGAGGTCCTGCACCGATCGAGATAGAAATATCGGGGTTTTGAAAAAAAACACGCGCAATAAGCGGGAAAGCATTAGAAAAAAGGATCCATTTATGAAATCCCTTATAGACCAGTCCGCTGAAGGGCAGTATGCGTTTCTTCAAGTGAACGGATGCTGATACCGGATTCAGCCACTGATCCGCTTTTCCGGCATTGGTTAAAACTGTGATTGTCGAGTCAGGATACTTGCGCTTGATTTCAGTCATAAGGGGTAAAGCAAAAAAGTGATCTCCAAGGCCGCCATAATAAAAAATCATAACTTTCGGCTTCCGGGACCGAACAGGTCTGCTTCTGAGAATCCTTGAAATAAAGGAAACAGCAAGAAAAACCGGAAGAAAAATCAGAGCTCGAACCTTCTCCCAGCCCTCGAGCAAATCCCATTTCGTAATATGGATCATTATTCCTTGTCCTCCCGCAGAGAAACTTTTCGATGTTTTCTGTCAACGCTCAGACAACCTTTAAAAAAGCAAAAACCTGCGGCGAAAAGAGGTTTCACCAGAGAGAAGCTGAATAAATTTTTAAAAACAGGCAGCTTCTCCGCCGCAATCAGGCCTATGACTGGATACTGAATGACTGAAGACAGAAACCCACGGGCAGCCGGAAAGTACTGCCTGTCTTCTTTATAAAGGCGCGCAAGACGGTAACAGTTGATCGCCAGGCGGCGGCGTTTTACTGATGCGGTGATCCCAAGCGCAGGATTGGTCGGCACACGTTTCAAAAGACGGTCACGCTGCGCATAGAGAGGTACGGGAACATTACAGGTATTGGTATCATGAAACCGCATCTTCACAAACGGAACGGCAAGATACTCGAAACGGTGTTTTGCCGCGATTCTGAGCCACAGGTCGTAATCCTCACCCATCGTGAGGGTTTCATCAAAACCTCCGATGGAATCAAAGCAGGACTTGCGGCACATCACGGACTGAATCCGTATACCGCTTTCTTCAAACAGATCCGCAAAGGTCAGAACCGGCTTTTTGGGGTCAACCCAAAGAAGATCGCCCTGAGCATTGACGATTTCGATTTGCCCGTACACAAAATCCACTTCCGGGTGAGCTTTAAGATAATCCGTCTGAATCTTCAGCTTTTCGGGCAGAAACAAGTCATCATCATCGAGAAAAGCGATAAACACGCCTTTCGCTTCGGCAAGTGCAGTGTTGCGCGCTCGGGAGACCCCCTTACGGTCTTCGCGAAGGTAGCGGACTCTGGGATCAACCTTCGCGTAATCCTTGACGATCGCTTCCGTGTTATCGGTGGAACCGTTATCAACAATCAGAAGCTCCCAGGAATAATAGGTTTGGGCAAGAATACTTTTGATCGCGTCGCCGATATAATGGGCGCGGTTCAATGTAGGAATAATAATACTGACTTCCGGCACAGAATTCATCTCACCCCGCCTTTGCAAAAGGCACACGCAAAAATGCCGCGGCGTAGGCGCCATAAGGTTTCAGAAAAGCAATCAGATGTTTCACGGGATTGGTGCAGCCGCGGCTGAAATACAGCCCCACTCCCGGATCTTTAGCCAGCGTGCAGCCAATATGGGCAAAAGCGCGAACAGGGTCGCCCCCGCGCAGACAATGAACGCCAAGCAAATATCGAAAGGATTGGGCGCGCCGGTTATATTCGGCAAGATTGGGAATACGCCCGCCATAAAGCTCAGCGGTCTTGGTATAAAAGCGCCAGTAACCTTCGTAGGTCTTGGCGAGATTCTGTGTGGTCTTCTGGGAGTGATCGCGGTGCTCGGCAAGCACTTCGTCTACGCAGGCAAGGCCGTAATGTTCAGCGATACGCAGCCACAAGTCCCAATCTTCCGCTACAGGCAGACTCCGGTCAAAAATTCCGGACTTCTCAAAACACTCTTTGCGCACCATTGTTGTCGTGGTCGGCACATTGTTGTTCCCTGTCAGCAGCATCTGGAAATCTTTCGGAAAATCGACGGGACATATTTCCACTTCGCTTTTGTCGCCCAATTCGTATCGGGCCAGTTTGGTCGACAAAAGACCAATCTCGGGATGCGCTTCCATATAAGCAACCTGACGAGCCAGTTTTTGAGGAAGCCATTTGTCGTCAGAATCAAGAAAGGCCACATATTTGCCAGACGCGTTCGCGATACCCGTATTGCGGGCGCCCGAGATCCCCTGATTTTCCTGGCGTATGTAACGAAGACGCTCACCGTACTTCTTTTTTACGAGGGTCTCCGTACCGTCTGTAGAACCGTCATCCACAAGGACGACCTCATAATCCGTGAAGCTTTGCGCGAAAACGCTGTCGAGAGCTTCCTCGATCAGGTGGCGGCGGTTGAATGTGGGAATCACAACGGTTACGAGAGGCATTCTCATCGAGTCTCCATAAAAACACAGCCTTTGATTGCTCCGGGAAACCAATGAACAAAGCATTCCCTCAAGTAAGCAGCTGTGTATAGCACCAAAACTTCTGACGCAAACTTTTCCGCCTGTGACTTTCCCGGAAGCTGGCTTTTGAACCGGCGTAAAAGGGCCGCGAAGAAATCACCCCACGCCCAGAGCGGAGCCATCGAGAAACGGTGATGAGGTTCACGCACGAGCTGATGCCCTGCCGTCTGCCCAATCGCGAAAAACCAGCGCCGCATATAATCCTGAGTGAGACGGCATTCTTCTACCCGGTGATGAATAACTGCGGCGGGCTCATAATAAATAACACCGCCGGAAGCCGCGACGCGGTCAAATAGTTCTTTATCCTCACCTCCGATCAAAGAGTTGCCCTTGCGGCCAAGATCGCCGCGGAAAAGCCCCATGCGCTCGAAGACCTCTTTTCGGAATGCCAAACCAGCGCTGATCAGATACATTCCGTTCTGGCCCATCTTTAAACGGTCCGGACCAAAATCCTGCATAATGACCGGCCCGCTGACTTCTTCGCTATACCATTCCGGCGCCGGACATTCCCATTTTCTCAAAATCCGGCAACCGGCCATTTCAACGTCTGTTTCACGAAACAAACGAACCATGCTCATAAGCCACTCGGGATCAATAATCACGTCATCGTCAAAAAAACACAGCATGGAACCCTGAGCCGCCTTGATCCCAGCGTTTCGGGCATGAGAGGCACCCTGCTCAGGTTCATAAAGATATCTCAGCGGGAGACGGGATTTCGCAACCCAGGACTCTACCACCTGTCTCGTCTTATCCTGAGACTTGTTGTCGACAACCAGAAGCTCAACGGTCTCACCTTCGGGCACAATCAGGTTCTGCAGAGCGTCCAGCGTTTGATTCAAACTCTCGGCCCTGTTATAAGTGCAGATAATAATGCTAATCATCCCCAGCCTCCGAAGAGAAAGCGTCGGCGGATATCTGCGACCGGACAGAGAAATCGGAGCCGTACAATTTGAATGTCGAAGCCGCCATATGATCAATGGAGAACTTTTCCAGTACAAGCTCGCGGCCGCGCCCCCCTAAAGCCTGTCTGGCGGCAGAAGGCAGACTGACCAGATTTTTTAATGCCTTCCCCAACCCTTCCGCATCACCCGCCTTGACCATAAAACCGCAGCTGCCCTCTTCAATCATTTCACAGACCGCGCCGACATCCGTTCCGATCACGGACTTCGCGGCCGCCATGGCTTCAAGGAGCACAAAAGGAAACCCTTCATTATAAGAAGGCAGCACGGTGAAATCACAGGCCGATACAAGCAGCGGAATGTCACGGCGAAAACCAATGAAACGGACTGAGGTTTGAATACCAAGTTCTTTAACACGTTCTTTTAACGCCTCTTCAATCGGGCCTTCCCCCGCGAGCAGGAACACATAACCGGACAAAGCCTGAATGTTTTGAGCGATTGCACGGAAAAGAATTTCGTGCCCTTTAATCGGATGAAACCGGGCAGGCACAAGAACAGCTTTATCGGCAAGCTGAAGCTTGAACTCCCTTCGAAGCTCCTCCGTCATACAAAAACCCGCAGAGGCTTCCGGATCAACGCCGTTATAGACAGGAATGATTCTTTCTGCCCGGATCCCGTAGCGGGAGATCAGCTCGCGCTTCATCGTTTGCGAAAGCGAGATCACAGGAAAATCAGCCTGAATGACACGCGCGGTCAAAAATTTTTCAACGGCGCGGGGATTTGGAATACCCTCAAGGATATGCACAATCATAAGCAGACGCTTTATGCCCGCAAGCATGGCACCGCAAATCACGTGCGGAAGCGTCGGGAATGTGCCCAGGCTCAAATGAAGAACATCGAGCCTTTGAGATTTGAAAAAGGATCGGATCTTCCACGTGAGCTTGAAATAATAGAGCCAGAGTTTCAACTCGCGAATCAGGCCTGGCCGGGGCTCCTTCCCCTTCTGCCCGAAAACTGCAGCAGTCTGACTCAAAGAGCCAGGAAGCGGTTCATGAGCTGATTTGATCAGCTCCGCAGAGGGCAGAGCTTCCTGGTTAAGGGCACAGATTTTCACCCCAAGCTTCTGGGCGTGCGCGACAAACTTCTCGCGGTCTTCCCCAGCAGGGCAATAAAGATAAACAAACACTTCATAACGGGAAGTATCCAGACGCTCCAGCAGGCTTTCAACATATCGCCCGTTCCCGCCAAGGCCTTTTCCGTATAAGAAATAACCGATCCGCGCCTTTTCAGGCAGATCAATGGGAATCTTTGCCACGAGTGACCATTTTCTCCAGAGAGCCTTTAATTTGACCCAGCTGTGTCCAGAATTGCATTTTGTAATGAATTTCTTCCGTCGATTTTCCGCAGATTTTTTTCACAAGTCCGCAGACACCATTCAACACACACTCCTTAAGGAGCCACAACGACAAAGGTTTTATTTCGCCGGACGTCCTGACAGAAGAAAGAGCTTTGTTGTACCGCCAGTTACGGATGTACGAAATCGTCATTCTTTCCTTCGGGACTTTATGATGAACCACGGATGAGGGCCAATAACCAATAAGCTTTCCTGCCGCATACAAACGCTGCAGCATTTCCGTATCGTCATCAAGACGGCGTTTATTTCCAATCACGCCAAGATCAGTTCTGAAATTTCCAAGCTGGTCAAAAACCTCTCTCTTAAAAGCCATGTTAGCACCGTAAAAAAGACCGCCCTCTGCCGAATGCGCCACGACAGGCTCATTCCCCTCATCAAGAAGCGCATACATGCCCCAGATCTGCTCTCGCTGATGACCTTTTTGCATCCATTCAGGAGCCGGCACCTCCCAGACAGGAAGAATCTTGCCGCCCAAAGCATCTACTTTCAATTCGGTGAAGCCCCGCAGAGTTTCAAACACCCAGTTTGCTTCCGGCATCACGTCATCATCTGTGAAAAGAATCAGGCTTCCCGACGCCTGTGCCAAGCCTTTATTGCGCGCAGCGCTCAATCCCTGCTGCCCTTCAAAAACATATATCAGCGGCCATCGGAAAAGCGATTTCATCGACTCAACAACCGCGCGGGTTTGATCCTTGCTGTTGTTATCCACGACAATAGTTTCAAGAGTACAGTCTTCCGGCACTGTCTGTAAACTGACAGCCCGAAGAGTATCCTTTAGACTTTCGCATCGATTATAGGTGCAAATAATAATGCTTAGCGTTTTCATTGGCTAACTTGATTAATTTTAAAAAGATTAAAAATCTTTTGATGGATAACATCCTGAGAATAATTCGACCGCGCTCTTTCAGATAAACCTTTCCCAAGCGCGGAGCGCGCGGCGGGCGCCATCAAAGAGAGCTCTTCAATAGCGCGTCCTAACTCTGCGGGTTTCCCGGGCTCAACAACGAACTGTTGAGGGTAATCAGAACCCAGCATCTCTGCCAAAGCTCCCACCCGGGTTGAAATAATCGGTTTACCCAAAACCATAGCTTCAAGAACAACGAATGGAGCCCCTTCCGAGTGTGAAGGCATCACAAGAAAATCGGCTTCAGAAAGAATGGAAGCAACGTCATTGCTGAAACCAAAGAAATGCACATTATTTTCAAGACGGTTTGCGAGAACCTGGTCTTTTAAAGACTTTTCAAGCGGTCCTTCGCCCACAAACAAGAGGTGCGTGCTGCTCAATGAGGGCCTCAGGACAAATGCTTTAATAGCGTCCTCACACCCTTTTTTTTCAAACAGGCGTCCAACAACACAACCGACAGAATGTTTTGATGCTAGACCAAACCTTTTCCTTACTTCAAGAGGACGAACCAACTGGCGAAATGCGTCCGGATCGATCCCGTTACCAATCACCTTCGTATTGCTACGAACCCCGCATCGATCCATCAATTGTTCTTTCATGCACTGGCTGAGCACTTTATTATGCGTGACGCCACGCAAAGCTAAATAATTGATACCCCATTGAGTCAAACCTTTCCAAGGCTCTCGTTTGGGCTCCCCGTGAATATCTGCAATCCGAATCTTAATTCCTGCCAGCCAGGCAGACAGCACCGCGATCTTTAAAGAGGGGTAGGCCCCGTGAAGAAAATGAGCGACATCAATTCCGGCCTCTTTCAATTCTGAAGCCCCCTGCCTTACTCTTTTCCATTGCTGCAATGCGCTCTTAACATCACCCGGAATGAACCGGGCAAAAGCTTCCTTGAGCGATTGCTTTTGCCGTTCAGAGGGATGAGATTCTTCAGAAGCGGCAGAGCGACTCATCTCGGCAATCCGCGAAGAGAAGTTTTGCAGCTCATGGCCGACAGGAGCGCCATAGTGGTCCAGTTCCCGCACATCGACGTTCAGCGCTTTAAATGCTGAACTTACACGCGTACGTATTTCTTCCGGCGGGGTATAGAGATACAAAAAAATTTTAAAATCGCTGAGCCGGGCCTGCTTGGAAACGGATTTAATCAGTTCGGACAGATAGATTTCAACGCCGCCCCAACCACTTGTGTATAAAAAATAAGCGACTCTCATACTTGCTTATCACGCCGCCTTCATGGCGCTCTTGACAAAAAATGCATAGGGTCGAATGAGTCGTTTCAAAAAAGGGCCTCTTTTACCCCATTTAAGCTTCAGGCCTATCAAAGGATCACGGCGGATAGCCGCTCCTAAATAACGTGCGCTTCTTTTAAAATCACCCGCCTCATAGGCGTCGAGACCCGCATTTGCAATAATTCTCGAGCGTTTAATTTCGATCACCCTGAAAAGCCTCGGGCTGACTTTAAGTTTTTCATAAGGAATTGTCCTTCTGGCAACGCGGAGAATCTGCATATTTTCATCAACTGCGCGCGTAAGATCAGTCGTCATATTACTTTCATGCCTGCGGTAACTGACAAGGATATCAGGGAGACACCACATCCTGTTTTCAATTAACAAGCGAAGATAAAAGTCGTGGTCATTTGATATTGGATAAATCGGGTTAAACCCGCCAATCAGGAGAAAATCTTTTCGTCGCATAAGAACACAAGAAAGCGAGTGGAGAGCACCGCCCCTTATAAGAAATTTCCGAATGTTAAATTCCCCGCCGACACTGGCATTTTTCGCTTCGAGCTGGTTGCCCTTTCCGTCATGAATCCGAACTCCGCATCCAACCAGAGCAAACTGCGGATTCTTATCATAGAAATCAATCTGGACAGCAAGTTTGTTCGGCAGCCATTCATCATCGTCATCAAGGAACGCGATCAATTCCCCTTTCGCAACGCGAACACCCTCATTACGAGCGTTTACAGGACAGGGCTTTGGAAGATAAACATGCCGTACAGGGCGCCCCAGCTTCTGGAACTTTTCCGAAACAGCGGCTGACACATCCGAGGGGCCGTTCTGCATAACAATAACTTCCAGATTTTGATACGTTTGATCAAGTACGCTCGCAATTGCCTTTTCGACAAATTCTGGACGGTTATAAGTGGGAATAATGACACTGACGCGCGGTGAAAGGGAAACCTGATTAGAGTTTACTTCAATCATACGGCCCCTTTCCCAAGACGAAAAATCAGGTCTTTGACTTCCTTATAGGAAGACTTGTCGAAGAGAATGATGGCAGCTCCATAAGTGATACAGCCGACGATCGTGCAGGCTAAAAGCAGCGCAAAAGGATAGGACGCAAAAAAATTCAAGAACGGCAGATTCGCAAGAAGTTTAAACCCGATAATCACCGCCGACATAAGTCCGGAACAAAGCAGCGACGGTTTTAAGGCTTTCCAAAAGTCAGCCCAGGAAAAAGCGATGGTTTTTCTGACAAGCAGAATACTCAAAGGCGCTAAAAGCATATTGGTAAACAGGTCCGAAAGAATCGTCCCCATAAGCCCCCAGGTCTGAGTCATAAAAATGACCAGGGGTATGCGGACAGCTAAACCCGCGAGTGCCAGATGTAAAGCGTACTTGGGACGGCCGCAAGCCATATACAGAGGCCCGGCACCGCTGACAATCGAGGCAAAAAGCTGAATAAAGGCAGCGACCTGCATAATTGGAATAATCATGTGCCATTTTTCCCCGTAGAGCGTGAGCACCAGTTCGCGGGATAAAATCGCCAGCGCCAGGCAGAACGGAATTGTAAACAAGGAAATATATTTAAGTATTTTCAGGTAAACGCGCTGAAGCTCAGGTTTATCATCCTGAATGGAGGAATAGGCCGGAAAAAGAACTCTGAGAATAAGATAAGTGAAATGAGTATTAATGAAACTGGCGACATTATTCGCCAGGGCCATATAACCCACCTTTGTGGTTCCTAGCAGCCGGCCGACAGCAATATTATTGATGTTCTCAGTAATGTACCCGACAAGTCCCCCAGCCATCAGAATACTGCCGAAACTTAAAAACTCGCGCGCAACCTTGCCGTCAAAAGCGAAGCGCAGACGAAAACCCGAGTGGTACCAGCTCAGCACATCCATGACAACCGTTTTGGCCAGATACGCCAGAACCAGACTCCAGATACTCGGAGAAATAAGAGCAAATCCAATCGCACAAATAGAATTTACTATCCCCCCGATCAGCTGGATGATTGAAATCGTTTTGAACTTCATATCTCTAGTCAGGAGAGCGGACGGAATTTTGCCAAATCCATTAACCACAAAAATAATGCCAAGGGCACGGATAACAGAGGCCGCGTCGTGATTCCTGAAAAAATCAGCTGCAAAAGGAGCAAGAATGAAACAGAATAGAAATACACTCGTTCCCGAAATCGTCACCATCCAGAAGGCCGTGTTTTTAATCGTGTCGTTCGTGTCCTTACGCTGAATAATTCCTGCATCAATACCAAAGGCCTTGAAAAGCGACAAGCCGTCAATCGCGACAAAAGCCAGTGCAAACAAACCGAATACAGAAGGATCAAGTATTCTCGCTAAAATGGCAAACGTACCGACAGAAAGCACTTTAGTCGTTACTTGCAGAATCACCTGCCATTTGAATCCCGAAACTGTTCTGTGTTTAAGCGAAGTCATAAAATCTCCATGAAGCAGGATAGAAGCAATATTTTTTCCACGCCAAGCTTTACATCTACAAGAAGCTCTCGGAGCAACTGAAAGAATGTTGAGAAATGCCCCAAATACAGGTACTTACGTTCAATGTGGTGTTATGAGTGAAGAAGAAACCCTCATTAAAATCATACCCCTTCTTTCCATGTGCGGCGCGTAACCTGCGGCCACAAATAAAACCCAAGGCGCCTGGCTTTGGCTCTGTTCCAGCGGACCTTTATAAACCGTGCGGGTTTTGAACTCATATAAAGCGCCTGCTTAAGCTTACCGTCCAGCCATAAACCAAAAGCGTTCGGCATCAGGCGAACAAGAGTGCCGACCTTATCATTAAAATTAAGAAGCCAGTTCTGGGCATTTCCGTGTTCCGTCATGTCCATATTCCAGCGTTCTTCGAGAATTCTGTACGATTCAGCGATCTTGCGAAAACTCCAGCGGTCGCAGAAAAGCTGGATGTCTGCAGGATCACTGATCGAACCCACAAGATGAAACTCGACCACGGATTCAGGCTCAAAGTACCGCTTGCAGCTGGCTTTCCCCCACTTGAGTCCGGCATCCACTTCATGCATATCCACAAGGGCCTCGTCAAACACGTTGAGGCGCAGGGCTGTTTCGACTTCAACCAGCTGGCAATGAAGTTCGCCGTAATCAATCTCAGCGCGTTTGAGGTTAGCTTTGTCGCCGTAAACAAGCCTGTAATAACGAAGCTCTTTGTGCGCGAAAGCCTTCCCGTTTTCATACGTAATATAAAGGTCATTCCCCGCGCAATGAATCACCTTGGGCTTCTCAAGAATCAGAGGATCAACAAGCGCCGCCCCCGTCTCAACCTGGCAGCGAATCAGGGCTTCCAGCCACCCCGCCCGAACATACACATCATTTTCCATTGTGACCGCGAGACGCGTCTTACACATTTTCAAGCCGATATTTCTCGCTTCACCGGCATTCAGGAAAATGTCACGAAAAACAAATTCCACCCGGTGTCCAAACTTTTCCTGAAGCTTAAACCGCACCTCTTCGGGCGTACCTCCAAAAACAACAATGATCCGGTCACTGCTCTGAACCGTCTTGATCAGTTCTTCAAGACAACGGAAACTGGTCGAGAAACGGTCTCTCGGAACCACAATCACAGTACAACTTTCACGCTGGGGGGAGTTCATAAGACAGCGCTCCTTTCAAATAGCCAGAATTTTCCCGGCGCCGGGAAAAAGACAACTTCCGCGGCCGGTTTACTTCAACAGCACACAAAAAACAAGACAAAAAGCCGTGACTCCGGTGCGGGCAAAAACATGCCCCTCAAGATTTCTTTTTTCGCTGGGCAGCGGCTGCAGAACGGTCATCAAGCTCCAGGCGAAAAATAGCACGCCAAGCTCAAAGAAAAAACACTGCAGCACTTCAGGATGAAGTACCGCGGCGATAAAGCTGCCAAGCCCGGTGGCTTTTTCAAGCGCGTGCTCATGAATCGGAATGCTGAAATCAACCCGAGGTCCATAATAAAGTGTTGAGGAAAATGGCCACATAAGCTGGAGCCCTTTAGGACCCACGCCCGTAAGATCCAGCATGAGATGAGACGCATAAGAAACAAATGATAGGATTGTTGCGCGTAAAAAAGACATGCGGGCGAATAAATGCCACAGCAGACCGCCCGAGAGAGCGGTCAGAAAACAGGCCGTTAAACTATGGCTAAATGTCCGATGAAAAAATGAGGCATCCCCAATAATCACTCCGGGCAGAAAATCAAAATCAGGAAGATTCGCGAGCAGAATACAGTAGAGAAGAAAAAGTTTATTAGAAGATGAATGACCAACCGCCCCGATACGAAAAACGCCGTATCCGGCTAGAGAATGAAGGACTGGAAGCGACATGTCAGCGAGCCGCCTTCGACCCCTGTTTTTGCTTGACTGCTGCTGTCGCACGCGAAACTTCATCCTGCATCAGCTGCTCGTCACGAGTGGGCGTATCAATCATGCGGAGAGCCCAGGCAGCGCTCTCGGTTTTCGCTGCTGGCAGCCCGACAGGCAGGCGGCCGCTGGAAACCCGGCGCATCTGAGAACATAGAAATTCCTCGTGTAAAACAAGGCCATAAAAGAAGACGGCGATGCCGAACATTTTAAAAAGGCTGTTGAAAACAAATTGTGTCATGACATATGCGCTGGCAGCCTTACCATAAAGAGCCGTAGAAATCAGCACAGCATCACCCATCGCCCCCGTCACATAAAGCATCGTGCCAAAGAAAAGCGGTTTAATGCAAAGACTTGAGTCCCTGAGGGACTGCTGAAGGCCATGTCCAGCCCATAACCCAGCGGCCGCGACAATTGCAAGAAGCCCCCACCAGAGCTGCACTGTATTTACCTGAGCGCTGAAAGTGAACGACCCGCCGAAGAAATCCCGAAGAGAAATCACCTGTGCAGCGGAAATCATCGTTAATAGAAGAGCCATCCCCCGCCAGGTGCCGCGGTCACGCTTATTGGCGGAAACCTGAGCAATCGAAGCACTGACAAAAGCAGAAAAAGCCATGACAACAGCCACAAACCACTGGGCGGGATGATTTTTCATACGCAGATTCGAGATCGCGCGTTCAAAACTGTCAGCGCCCGTGAAAAAGGCCATAGCCTGCGCGGCCGCGATTAAGGCCCCAAAGCTAAAAAGAAAAACCACAATGTTCCTGCCCGTCAGATACTCCGACAGAGATCTTTTTTCCACCGCAGTGTAGTTTGTCATGAGGGTCTCCGAATCCGGCTCTTAGAGCTGGATAATCCTTTCCGATTTCATTCCTTTGAACGCGTTGCGGGTATCCAGAATAACGGGATAGTGTCCGCTCAACGCCATACGGTCAAACTTGTCGTGATCCGTCAGCAGAATCGCAAGATCTGCGTTCACGCTCTTATCCATCGGATCGACGGCTTTATAGATATGATTATGAGCCGGAAAAACAGGCGCGTAAGGGTCAGAATAAGTGACCACAGCGCCAAGTTTTTCAAGCAGTTCTACAACTTCGACTGACGGCGATTCCCGGCAGTCTGAGACATTCTTTTTATAGGTCACGCCAAGCAAATGAATCCGGGCACCCTTCACAGCTTTCCCCCGGGTGTTCAGAATCTCCTGAGCCTTACGGACAACAAACTCAGGCATCTGAGCGTTGATTTCGCTCGCCAGCTCGATAAACCGCGGAGCGAAACCATGACTGCGCGCCGTCCAGGCCAGATAGTGCGGATCGATGGGAATACAGTGACCGCCCAGACCGGGTCCCGGATAGAACGGCATAAATCCGAAAGGCTTAGTAGCTGCGGCGTCCACAATCTCCCACACATCAAGACCGAGTTTCGCGCTCATCTGGCAGAGTTCATTGATCAAACCAATATTCACGCTGCGGAAAGTGTTCTCAAGAAGCTTGACCATCTCAGCGGATTTCGGCGAAGAAACCTGATGAACATGATCAATCGCGAGTTCATAGAAAGCCGCCGCGAGGCGTGTGCATTCCTTCGTAACGCCTCCGACGACTTTCGGGATATTACGCGTTCCAAACTTCGCGTTCCCCGGATCCACACGTTCAGGTGAGAAGGCCAGAAAAAAGTCCTTACCGACCTTGAGCCCTTTGGCTTCAAGCATCGGAAGAATCACTTCTTCTGTTGTACCGGGATAAGTCGTGCTTTCAAGAATGACGAGCATTCCAGGATGCACATACTTGGCAATCTGTTCAGTCGCGGCCACGATATAAGTCATGTCCGGATCCTTGGACTTGCGAAGAGGCGTCGGAACACAGATGTTGACTGTATCCAGAGTCTGAATGACGCTGAAATCCGTTGTGCCGGAAAGTTTCTTGGCTTTTACAAGCTCTTCAACTTCCCGGGTCGGAACATCAAGAATGTAAGACTCCCCCTTATTTAGAGCCGTCACCTTGCGGGTATCCACATCAATACCAATAACCTCAACGCCCGTCTTGGCAAACTCAACCGCCAAAGGAAGACCGACGTATCCCAGCCCGATAATACCCGCGCGCAGTGTTTTTGTTTTGATCTTTTCATCAAGTTTCATCTGAGCTTCCACCATTGGGTTTGACATGTTAATTGATTCTCTCTTTCTGAAGATAAAATAGCGCGAAACTGCAGACAGTTTTAAAATTTGTCCCGGCAGTTTTTACTCAACCGTAACACTCTTCGCCAGGTTTCTCGGCTGATCCACATCGGTACCGCGGAGAACGGCGACGTAATAAGCCAGATACTGTAGCGGAAGCACCGTTAAAAGAGGAGACAGACTGTCATCGCAGTGCGGAACATAAAGCACTTCTTCTGAGTACTGCCTGACCTTTTCATCCCCTTCCGTCGCGATGGAAATCACGCGTCCTTTACGGGCCCGGACTTCCTGGATATTGGAAACCATCTTTTCATAGACAGCGGATTCATTCACAATGCAGACGACGGGCATCTTGTCATCAATCAATGCGATCGGGCCGTGCTTCATTTCGCCGGCCGGATGCCCCGTCGCGTGAATATAAGCGATTTCTTTAATCTTGAGAGCTCCCTCAAAGGAATTGGGGTAATTAATTCCTCGGCCCAGAAAAAGAAAATCGCGAGCTTCAAAAAACTTTTCAGCAACTTGTCTGATCTTGTCTTTCTGCTTGATAACCGAGCGCATTTTTTCAGGGATCTGGCGGAACTCTTCGATCAAAGCATCGCTGCGCTCAGCATTCAAATGACCGCGAATTCTGCCCCAATAAACACTCAAGGCAAAAAGAACGGCAAGCTGTGCCGTATAGGCTTTCGTGGAAGCCACACCGATTTCAGGCCCCGCGTGCGTAAAAATTACACCGTCGGATTCACGGGCAATCGTGCTGCCCAGAACATTACAAATCGCGAGCGTTTTAAAACCTTTTTCTTTACCCTGGCGAAGCCCCATCAGCGTATCAATGGTTTCGCCGGATTGAGTAATCGAAAGAACCTTGGTATTTTTCTGAGGCGTCAGCTGGCGGTAACGGAACTCGGATGAAACATCCACTTCCGTCGGAATTCCCGCGAGATTCTCGAAAAGAAACTTCCCCGTGAGCGCGGCATGCCACGAAGTTCCGCAGGCTTGAATAATCAACCTGTCTGTTGTCTTTAGCGTTTCTTCGTCGAAACGAAGAACGTCGAAAATACTTTTATCGACGCCTTTTGCGAAGCGCGTGTTTATAATGCGTTCAATGACCTGGGGCTGCTCCTCAATTTCCTTGAGCATGAAGTGATCGAAACCTTCCTTACTCGCGGCATTCGAATCCCAGTCGATCTTCGTGATCACAAGAGGAACATCTTCACCGGCCATGGTCGTCACCTGAACCCTATCCTGCGTGAGGATGACCATCTGATCGTCTTCCAGAAAAATAACATCTCGCGTGTAATCAATGATCGCGGGCGCGTCGGAAGCAATAAAATTCTCCCCCTTACCAAGACCAACAACGAGAGGGCTTCCCTTACGGGCTGCCACAAACTTCCCTTTCTCGCGGGCGCTGATCACACAGAAGGCATAGGTGCCGCGGATTTCCTTAACCGCGAGGCGCACAGCATCTTCCAGCGAATGAGGCTCTTTGACGTGGTACTTTTCGATTAATTTCACGAGCACTTCGGTATCCGTGTCAGACTGAAAAGCATAGCCATCTTCCAACAGATGCAGTTTAAGCTCCGCGTGGTTTTCAATAATACCGTTATGTACAAGAGCTACAGACTTGGCAATATCCGCGTGAGGGTGGGCGTTTCGCTGAGTGGGTTCACCATGCGTAGCCCAGCGCGTGTGTCCGATTCCTAAATGACCAGAAAGAGGAAATTGCGCGACCAGCTTACGGAGATTCGCCAGCTTACCGGATTCCTTAAGAATAGTTATAGAGCCGTTTTCCAGGGTCGCGATACCCGCAGAATCATAGCCCCGGTATTCGAGACGTGAAAGCGCGTTCAAAAGAACTGTGTCTACTTTTTCCTGCCCCACATAACCGACAATGCCGCACATGAAGGAACTCCTTGAGCAATTTAAATAAAAAAGGTAACGCTTAAAAAAACTGAAAAACCGCACCAGACCGCACCGCTCCGCGTTTTCGAACAACGCAGACACGGCTTAAGGCGGTCCGGTTTTTGTTTCCTGATTAATGCTCCAGCGGTTTACTTCTTTTTATTGAGAATGTCCGACTTGAGAAACCAGTCAACCGTTTTCTCGAGGCCGTCGACAAAGCGGGTCTGAACCTTGAAATTAAGGATCTTTTTGGCTCTGGTGATATCAGCCAAAGTACGGCGTATATCACCAGCTCTTTTCGGCTTAAAAACAGGCTTCACGTGCTTCTTGTTCAGAATCCTCTGAAGTTCACGATACATATCGAGAATCGAAAATTCTTCGTGACACGCAATATTAATGACTTCACCATTCGCTTTTGGTGTCGTCATTGCAAGCATATTAGCCACAACAACGTTATCGACATAAGAAAAATCGCGCGACTGGCGTCCATCCCAATGAATTTCGGGAGATTTTTCCTTTAGCAGGCAGTCGATAAAAATCGGAATAACTGCGGAATATTTGGATTCCGGATTCTGACGAGGTCCAAACACGTTAAAATAGCGAAGCGCCACAGTTTCAAGACCGTACAGCTTCGTGAAGATTTTGCAGTAATACTCTCCCATAATTTTGGTGGCCGCATAGGGCGAACAAGGACCTGGCAAAAAAGATTCTTTCAGAACGGCTTCTTTCGTTTCTCCATAAACAGATGAAGAGGAAGAGAAAACAAAGCGCTTCACGCCCGCATCACGCGCAGCAACAAGAAGATTCAAAGTTCCCCCAACGTTAATTTCGTCTGTCTCAACAGGGTTATCGACAGAACGGAGAACAGCGCGGGAAGCGGCAAAATGAAATACGCCATTAACCCCCTTCATGGCGCGGCGGACTTTCGCTTTGTCACGGATATCTGCAACAACAAGCTCTACCCCTTTGGGAACATTGTGTTTGTAGCCTGTCGTAAGATTATCCAGAACTCTCACGGTATGATTCTTCTTTAAAAGAGCGTCCACAAGATTTGAACCAATAAAGCCTGCACCGCCAGTTACCACATACTTTGCCATAAAATTAACAAGTCCCTTCTTGAATCAATTATTTATTTTTTAGAGTTGAATTTATTTATCGCGTTTTAAAACGGTCTTATTCCACCACTTATTGAATCGTCCTTCACCGCTTTCCAGGCTCATTCCCACACGCTTCAGGTGAAATCTGGCTTTGTCTTTGAATTTCGGACTGTTTTCTTCATACGATTCGTAATAATTGTTGTAGTAACGATACTCAGAATTCTGATACTCAACGTTCGTCAGAACGTAACCCAGCATGCGGGCACCCGCCTGTTTAAAAAGCATATTCGAGTGAGCAATCATCGTCTTCGGCGTTCGGCTGATCTGGATGACAAACAGCACCCCATCCACATCGCGGGCGATAATACCCGGATCCGCAACTGACATGATCGGAGGCGCGTCGATAATGATGTAATCAAACATCGTCCGGAGTTCAGCAAGAAGAATTCTGAATTTTTCAGAGCCAATCACACTGGAAGGGTTCTTGGGAATAAACCCTCGAGGAATAACGCAAAGGTTGGGGCGAACGCTCCTGAGCATCACCTCTTTTGGACTGAGGTTTTCTTCAAGCAGGTGCGAAAGACCTTTATGCTCCTTACCAAATCCCAGGTAGTCATGAATTTTCCCCTTACGAAGGTCGGCATCAATCAACGCCACTTTCACGTTTTCATCTTCCGCGAGGGACAAAGCGAGGTTCGTGGATGTCACGCTTTTTCCTTCACTGTGAAGTGAGCTGGATACCATAATGACCTGCACACCGTCCTTGACGCACTGAGCCTTCAGGCTGGTGCGAAGCATGCGGTACTGTTCCGTGATCAGAGAGTTCGGAAAGCGTGATGTCACAATCACGGGCTGAGGATTCGCGTTCTTCAAAAGCTTGATCCCCGTATCCCAAGATGGCGCCCTGCTTTTTGACTCTTCAGCCCCCCGATACGCGGGCACTTCTTTGACACCTTTTTCGCGGCGGGTTTCAGGCCCTCGGTCGGCCTGAATTTTCCCTAACGCTTCACTGAATTTGCTCATAAGCTTTCTCTCCTTGGAAACGAATCTCGAGGATGGACTCCTCTACAATCTCGCGCGTAATGATATGCGACTCTCTTACAAAACCTGTCAAAAGCGAATGATCACAGAGCACATTGATCTTGCGGGGCACTCCCTGTGAATACTCATAAATCGCGTCAATCGCCCCTGATGTAAACAGTGTGGTTAAATCAAAGCCTTCTTTCTGAACTGTCTTCAGACGGTGAAGAATGTAATTGCGGGTCTCTTCCGCGCTCAGCGGCACAAGGTGATAATGTACGGCAACACGCTGCGTGAGCTGTTCAAGCCGGTTCATCTCAAGTTTTTTACGAAGCTCAGGCTGCCCGATCAGAACAATTTGAATCAGCTTTTCTTTTTCGGTTTCAAGATTGGAAAGCATGCGGAGCTCTTCAAGACACACAGGGCTGAGATTTTGCGCTTCATCCACAACCAGCACAACGTTGTAGCCTTCCATAACCTGACGCACGAGATACTGATTAAGCTGGATCAGGAGCTTTTCTTTTGAACCATCCTTATAGGACACGCCCAGGTCCTCAAGAAGCATCATAATGACGCCCTTGGGGCTGAGATTGCTGTTGGTAATGACGGCCGTGCGGTGTTTATGATCAAGACGTTTCAGAAGCGTCCGGAAAACAGTCGTCTTTCCAGAGCCGATAGGTCCAGTGATCACGACAAACCCCTTACGCTGGCGAACCGCGTACGTCAAGGCATCCAGAGCCGTACGGTGCTGTTCTGAAGGATAAAAGAAAGACGAATCAGGAGTAATGGAGAATGGTTCTTCGCTGAACCCAAAAAAAACGTTATACACCGGCTTCGGCCCTCAATCTTTCTCCGAGCATCAGTTCTTCAACTTTAATCGTCGAAATAGAACCAAAGATCGGGAAATCCAGAAGACGCCGGGCTTCTTCGACATTGCGTATCGAATTGTTCGCAAGTTCAATAATCCAGACAAGAATCACTCCGAGCCCTAGGCCGCAGGCCAACCCCGCAAGCATAATGAGCGGTTTATTGGGTTTCACTGGCCTTAAAGGAAGGCGCGCAGGCTCCAGAACCTTGAAATTCAAACCCTTATCTTTCAGTTCAAGCGTCTGTGAAAGTTTTGCGGTTTCAAGACGCTGGAGCAGTTTCTGATAAAGTTCAGCGCTGACGTTATAGTCACGCTTCAGTCTGGCCAGTGTCTGCTCCTGAAGAGGAACGCTGGAGATCAGGTGAGCATAATCCGTGTTATTCACATCAAGACCGGCCTCTTTAGCCGCCTGCATCTGCTGATTGCGCTGATCCTCAAGCTGCGTGATCAACTGACGGGTCTGCTGCACGCGCGGATGCTTTTCCGTGTTACTTACAAGGAGGTTCTGCAGCTCCAGCTTCAACGCGACCAGCTGTTCATTCATCCTCGTCGCGACGGGAAGCGTATAGTTATACAGCTCCTGAAATTCCCGAAGATTCGTTTCTGATTCTTCGAGTTTATTACGGTACTCATCAAGCTGCTCATCCAGAAACTGGATCGCGCTATTGGTTTCAAGATTCGTGGATGTGATCGTACCATCCGTGATAATCTCACCAAGGACCTTGGTAATGTCCTGAGCCTTTTTAGGGTCCGAACCTTCAAACCCGACGGAAATAATGCCGTTGCCCCGCATCCGTATGGCGATGTTATTGCGAAGATTGCCGATCATGCCTTCATATTGAAGAGGATTCTTAATTTCCTTATCCAGCCCCATCTTCTCGGCAAGCAGAGTCAAGCGCGGCCAGGAAAGCATCTGTTCACGAAGAGTGCGCATACGAGCCTGGGCCGAAGGCGTAATAGCAAGCCCGCTGATCAGAGGGTTAAGAATATTGTCCCCTTCCGTCATCAGCACCATTTCTGCGCGGTAAATTTTAGGCATCGACAAAGCCATAAGCACAGAGGCTGTCAGACACAGGATCGCCGACAAAAAAACCACCAGCTTGTGCCTCAGCAGCATGTAGTAATATTCGCGGAGCCTGAGCGACTGCGTTACAGAATTAATATTCATGAGATCCTTTTTCTCCTTTGAGAGACTGGAGATTCCCTTGGGAATCTCTCTATAAACTCAAATCTTTAATCTTCAATCATGTTCCAGGTATTCATAATGATCCGGGCCACCAGGCGCCCCCCCATAATAATCAGAGGGATAAAAAGAAGCCCTCGTGAGGAAGCTGAAAACCGCAGATACCCATGCCAAGCATCCTGAATAAATTTAGGGGTATTCTTCATCATTTAATCTTTCCCTCCGGTAATAAAGCCGCCTTCTTTACCGCCGAAGCCAAGCTCATAAACAGCAGCAGCCTGAAACATCGGGCCTACAACACGGGAGAACGCATTAACGAAGCGGTCAAAATAACGCTGATGAACGATAAGAGTGTCGCCCGGCTGAAGCATAAAATCCTCAGCCGAATCACCTTTCTCGATGAGCTTCTTGAGATTAACCTGTTTTTTGGCAGCGTTTGCTTCTTCTCTGAATTCTGATGGACGAATAACATAAACACGCTTCAAAGAGCCATCCACCCTGGGAAGACCCGCTGCGACAATCGCCTCTTTCACAGTAATTTTGTTACCCTTCATCGCGAACTTGCCGGGATGATTAACAAACCCGAATACATAAATGTTTTTGCTGCGGTATTCGGAAATCATGACGGCCACTTCGGGAAAGCGGACATACTCTTTGAGCTTCTCCGCGATTTCGGCCTTCAGCTCTTCCTTGGTACGGCCTTCAGCCTTGATATCTCCTAGAAAGTTATATTGAACATTCCCGTAGGGATCGACCACAAACCGGCCGGAGAAGTCGGGCTGATCCCGCACAATGATCGTAACCACATCGTCCACACCGAGCGTGTAATCAGAACCTTCGCCAATGATCTCCATATAAGGTGAATATTTTGAATACGGAGAAACCTCATTCGCAGCGTAAGGGTCGGAACCTTCGGGAACAGGACCACCCGAATAAGCCCGTTCTGCGCCGCCTCTGCCGTATCCCGTTCCCGGGTATGGCGATTGAAGGAAACTCGAGTTCGGATTATATTCCGTTTCATAACTGGTGGAATACCCCACCGGAATCAACGGGGAGTTCGCATCTGAAGTATTGGGTGAACGCTGCAAATCCTGGCGCTCGTTGCCGCGGTAAATAAGCGGATCGGCAAACCCCTGCTCGGCGGTAAAAACCACCACAGCCAGTGCACAGACAGGTAAACGCAATTTTCTGAAAAGATTCATCAAAAACAGGTCCTCGCTTTCAATCCTCAATTTATTCGATTTCATAAACAGAAGTCACCAGGCGTTCCAGGGCATCAAGATCTTCCTGAAGATAAACACGCCAGCCTTTCCAGTCGCGTTTGGGGCGCTTAATTTTTCCCGCTTTTTCCCAGCGGATGATGGTCTTCGTGGTGACACCGATCTTTTCGGCAACTTCCGTGATCGTGTACCGCCCCATCTCTTTTTCGTTAACGTTTACTTCTTTCAATTGAAGCCTCCCTGTCACAAACTATCATTCCTATCCCTAACCTTCTCCCTCTGTCCCGCCATGTCCGGGAGAGTCTAACTGTGTACATGAACCATGCCAATCCTAAAATTCGAGATATTCCGCTTAAACTGCTCTGGGATGGTCATTTCTGCTAGCGAATGGCGCTGATTGTGTCTATTTCCCGAGACATACTTTTGTCGGTTTCACCCGGCGATATGTCTATTTTTTTAAACATCCGTCCAGAATCTGATCAAAACTCTCGGATTCATCAGCAAAATGCGGCCGTCTCGGGAGAGTTCCGAATGTTTATTAAAATCACCCGGGGAAATAATGGCGAAAGGTTAGCAGGCGATTTCAAAAAATGCAAATCAGGGAACGCTTTTTTTTCCGTTCCCTTAGGGGATAAGGTCGGAGGGGGCTGAAAAGTCCTGGACTGACCGGGGTAGTGTATCAAAAAGACGGGCTTAGGGGAAGCAGGGAAAAAATGCCGTGTTTCTTCATCTTTTAAATTGTTGTTTGTTTCATGTGCTTTTTTTATTTCTTTATGCTTTTCGTTCCTCTGGGATACATATCAGTTTTCAAACAAGAGACCCGGTCGAGAAAGAGCACGCCGTTCAGATGATCCACTTCATGCTGAACACAAACAGCTTCAATGCCTTCACATTTTTTTTCGTGAAACAGTCCCGTTTCATCCTGCCAACGGACGACGACCCACTCATACCGTTTGAGATCTGCAGTGTAATCAGGCAGACTCATGCAGCCTTCACGGCTCAGCTTTACGCCTCCTTTGGACAGAATTTCAGGATTCACAAGGACAAGACTTTCAGAACCCGGTACGCGGGAAGAAACATCCACAAGAGCGACACGCACAGCCACGCCAATCTGCGGAGCCGCGATCCCAATACCGTGACGCTGCGCGCGCATCGTATGATCAAGACGGCTCACCAACGAAAGCAGCTCATCATCAAATTCAGCCACGCTTCGGCAAGGCGCCCGCAGAACAGGCTCAGGGAAAAGGACAATACGGGAAGAACGGGTCATTTATAGTTCCAGTGATTCCACGGGACGCCACTGGATATCGATTTTCAGATCGCGGCGAAGGGCCTGTAGACCGCGAGCGATTGTTTTCTGGGAAAAACCGACAGGCACATCCACCTCAAGAACCACCACATAGAGACCTTTTCCCGCGCCCGGAAGGATTTTTGAATTGAGATCTGTAATATTCAGCTTTTTAGAGGAGAAAAACTGGCTGATTTTGTAAACAATCCCAGTGCGGTCCGCGCCCGCGGCAGTCAGCAGGTAGGTCTTACTCCCCTTCAGGTGTTTGGCTCCGTGTTTTCGCTTTGATTCGAGATTTCTCCAGGTCATGGAAAGTCCCGAACGCTCCAGAGTTCTGAAGGACTTTTTCACGGCACTCTCGCCAGACTGTCCGCGGCCTTCGACAATCATCACCATCGCGAGCTGTCCGCCGAGAATCGTCATACTGATATCTTCCAGATTTGCACCCGCCCGAAACAAAAGCCCCGTCACTCGGGCGATGATGCCCGGGCGGTCAAGCCCCGTAACAGTCATAACGGATTGCGGCATAAATCCTCCTAATCAGCGGCAGGAACAGCGTCGGGCGCCAGGCTCCCGGGAGCCTCAGCACCAGGCGCGCTTTCTGCCCATTTATCTTTCAGGTAAGTTTCTTCCAAACGGAATACGGATTCTTTCAACAAGCCGCGGTACACAAACGGAAATACCAGCCTTTTCTGCGGATTCAAAAAGCGCTCCAGCACAGGGTACTCTTTGACAACCGCAGCGCTCAGCATCTCAAGAAACACCAGACGCCCGCGAAGATCAAGCTCCTGAGACCTCAGACCGTATGACACTCCTGCTTCGATCATGAAATCAGAATGTTTCACAAGCATATCCTGAAGCACTGCCTCTCCGTGCAGGATATCCAGTCCGGATTGAAACAGCTCAAAGGGCAGCGTGCCGGCCACCAGAAGAAAATCATAATCTCCTTCGCCAAACGTCTCAGCCTTGAAAGTTTCGCCGGTCAAGGCAAGCGCCTGTTCAAGTGTTTCCCGCAGGAAATTAATTTTTAAAAAACGTCCATCGCGGATATCAAGCGCTCCGCGCATGAGCAGGTTTTCAGGAACATCCGAGGCCGTATTGGCCGTCAGTTGGCCCTCCCCTTGAAAAAGCGCTTCGCCATCCAAAACACCCGCAGCCTCGCCCCCCCAGAAAACCAGAAGATCCGCCAGCGGCACCCCGGAAATGTCCAGATTACCTTCATAAGAGCGTGCCGCAGAAGGACGCGATACAGCGCCTTCAAACATCCAGCGCTGCTGATCCAGGCTGAATGTAAGATCCGCGCGGTCTTCTTCCTCAAAATAGGAACCGCTCACCGTAAAATCCCGGCCGTCCTCCAGAACTCCAAACGCGTCAAAGTCAATCGCCGCATCCTCCGGCTTTCGGGTCATCAGTGCCTGGGTATGCCGCAGTACAAGATCGGCGCCAGGCTGAAAAGGGCTCTCATCAAAAAAGAGGGCGGCATCAAATAACTCGATAACTTTTGTTTTCAGGCCCGAGTCCTCTGAAAACAAAGAACCCATCTTCCAGCTGTCCCAGCTGCCGGAAGATGTTTTCTGAAAAAAAACCTCAGCTTGCTCAAACTCAATCTTGTTCCAAAGCACTTTTCTTTGCCAAACACTTGTCAGCAAAGGGTAGGCCCTGACCACAGGCGCTTTTATCAGGAGTTCATGCGTCTGGCTGGCCCGGACGGTGACATCACGGATCTCAATCACAGAAGAGAAAATTCCCGTTCTGCGGAGGGAGGAAAAGCGAAGCTCACCAGGAGCGCCCGAGGTAAGAGCCTGCTCAACAAGAGTAAGCAGGCGGGGCTGGGCAAAGAGAAAGGAAATGTTCAAAAAAACAAAAAGACCCAAAATAAAAAGAAAGAGAAAAATAATTTTCTTCAAAGTCAAAAATCCCGGCGGCCTAACTGTCTTGGGAGAGGACATCATCAGGAGGTATCACCTCGTAAGACCAAAGCCCCTGCCCATCCAGACGGGCTTTGTCTTCAAGCTCAATAAAAGCGGTTTTATGTTCAAATTCCAGATTTCGTAAAACACGGGCCGCCCCGATCGCAACGAGAAGCTCATTAATCATAATCTTTTTTTCCCGCGCAGCCACAGCCTGGGCAAACGGCAGCTCAATCTCTGAAGTATTCACATAGAGATAAGACGGGGCTACCGCGTCCGGGGGCAATTCAGCAGACGCTGAATCACCTGAAAATTCGATATCCTTGCCGCCGACAAGAACCCCGAGAAGAGGCATGGATTCCTCGGGAAGCTCGATACCGGCAAGCAGAATTTTTTTGCCGTTATCCAGCTTGAGCGAGGCGTCTTTCTCAATACCCGCGACACGCGCTGTTTCAGCAGCCTGCGCACCAGGAACGCTTCCCAACAGGAAAAGCGCCGCAATCATCAAACAGTCCTTTGCGCCGCATTTATGTGCACTCATGTCAGGACTTCATCGTTGAGGCTGAACCCGGAGTGGAATTCGTATACCGGATCATTTCACCTCGTGCAAATATTTCACCCTCAGGAAAGTTGTTCCCGGCTGGGTCAGGCCAATAGGTGACATTGATCACTGCGTGAGCTCCATACTTTTTCCGCGCGTTTTCAGCAAGTCTTGTTGAAAGAGCCTGGCGGAACATATCCGCTCTTGTGCCGGTATCCGCCAGGGACAAAGTTGCGGTTTCAACGAGAACTTTTTTTACTTCCAGATCCCAAAGATCCTTCGCTTTTTCTTTTACAACCAGTGAGCCCAGAGATTCATAAGCCAAAGAAGCATCCGACTCCTGGGCGACGACCTTCCCGGCGCGCGAACACCCCGTGATAAGAAGAAGACAAGGTAACAAAGCGATCCAAAAACTCTTGTGCATAGAACCTCCGTTTTTAAACTGTCTTTTTGATCGGGTCATTCAGGCGAAAGCTTTAGGGCTTCCACCTTCTGCAGCGCCCAGGCCTTGGCGTCTTCCGGCGTCAAAAGCTTCTTTTCCAGCTGCAGCTCATAGGCCTCGTCAAGCAGCGGCTTCATGACAGGACCCGCTTTGAGCCCCAGAGCCAGCAAATCATGCCCCGAAAGTAAGGGCTTCGGTCTCAAAGGCTCGTTCGCGTATTGCTGAAGCTTGTTACGAATAAATTCGTAATTTTCAAGGTTTCCCGTAGCGGAAAGACAATCCACCCGGTGCAGTTCAAGCTCTTCATCAAAGTTGGGCCGTGAGATAAACAGCTTCAGTTTTCCCTCGCGCATTTGAGGCGTATCTTTAAAAGTCATGTGATGTTCGACTGCCGAACAGACCTTGTCGATTTCCTCATTTGAAAACCGCAGCCTTTTCATGATCTCACGGCTCATGCGGGCGCCAATCGGCGCATGAGAATTGAAGCGTATCCTTCCCTTCACATCAACCGCATAAGTCACGGGCTTGGCAACGTCATGAAAGAGCGCCGCCAAAGCAAGCGTTGCGGACGGCTCTTTGAGCTTCTCGAGAAGTAACCGGGTATGCACAAACACATCCCCTTCCGGGTGATACTCAGGAGGCTGCTGAACACCTTTCATAGCTTCGATCTCAGGAAGAATCGCTTTCATAAGTCCGCTGTCAGAAAGCATCTGAAACCCGCGAGCCGCATCTGGCCGTGTCAAGATACGGACAAGTTCATCACGAATGCGTTCCGGACTGACACAGACGATCTCGGGGGCTTTCCGGCATACAGCCGCCCAGGTGTCCGCATCCATCTGAAAATCAAGAGACGAGGCAAAACGCACTGCCCTCATCAGCCGAAGTTTATCTTCTTCAAACCGCTTATCGGGTTCACCTATAGCGCGTAGAATTTTCGCCTTTAAATCTTTTTCCCCGCCTACGAAATCAATGACTTTCGATACCGCTGGATCAAAAAAAAGACCGTTTACCGTAAAGTCTCTACGGGAAGCATCTTCCTCCGGCCCCGTAAAACTCACCTGGGTCGGATGACGGCCGTCCTGATAACCGCCTTCCGTTCGGAAGGTTGCGACCTCAAAATCCATATCGCCTTCCATTACAAGAATCACGCCGAACTGCTTTCCGACCGGAACCGTACGGGGAAATATTTTCTCAACCTCGTCAGGCAGAGCGGAAGTCGCGATGTCAAAATCCTGCGGCTCGCGGCCCATCAGGTAATCGCGCACACAGCCGCCCGCGAAATAAGCCGTGTGACCTTTGTCGGTCAGGCGCTTCGCGATCGAAATGGCTGCTTGTGCGAGAGGCGTGGATAAGTTCATTATTTTTGTCAGATCAACTTTTTTTCTCAGCCGTTTCCATCACCTGATCAACCAGCTGGGAATTGGGCTCAATGTAGATTTTTTTGACATGATCAAAATGCTCGGTGCTGAACTTGTAGGTGTAGACAATAAAACTCTGCGGAGTACCGTTAACCTCGACCCGGGTTTCATTAGTCACATTCGAATCGCTGAAACCTCGCTGCTGAGCAATCTCCTGAACTTTTGAAAGCGTCATTCCCTTCACAATCCCCCAGCTTTGCCGGCTTTCAAGTTCAAGCACGGCTTCCTCCGTCAACGGTTCAATTTCGCGTATAGGACGAACAGGAGCGTCCGGCTTCTCTTCGAGCACCTGCTGCAAATCCACATCGATTTGCTCTTTTTTATCTTTTCCGTCTTCTTCCGTCCAACTCCCCACTTCCCGCCCGTTTTCTTCAATCGCCGATTCTGTGGCCTCCGCACGGGCGGAAAAAACCGCCATAAGAACCATACCCGCAAGCATCATAATACGCATTTTGAATCTCCTGTTTTTACGGGGGAACATTCATTTACCTTCCGGTTTCGGCTTTCAAATCGAAGATTCAGTTCAGCTTCCAAAAAAATCGCGCGCCTTTTTCTGGCCCATCAATTTCTGATAATCCGTGTAATCAATGAAGGTGAGATCCGGCCGCTTATCCCGCATACGCCTGGCAAGCTGAAAGCGTTCACCCGGGTTAGCTTCAAGCCTGCGGCTTGTAACATATTTAAACGGAACACCGCATTCAGGACACATCCCAGCAGAGTAATAATCAATTCCGAGACAGCGGCAGGAAGCGCAGTCTCCGCTTAAGTCCCCCATAATCAGAAGATGTTTGGCTACTTCATCCATATCGAACTCACGATAGACGCGGATAAACTCTTTGGCCATACTCAACCCCTTCTGTTATCGCCCCGCTTTGAGGCGGTAGACCTTATCGCCGACATGGACATCTCCAGCAACCTCTAGCCCGACTTCTTCTCCAGGGCGACCCTCTTCGATCGGAATGCGGTTAATCTGGAGCGATTTGACAGACTGCCTGAAACCCGCGTCCCCGGGTTGACCGATCCATATCTTATCACCAACGCTCAAGATTTCCTCAAGCGGAATGACGGCCGCCCGCACCTTCGCGAAATAATGGCTTATCGAACCCAGATAAACACCGGGTTCTTTAACTTGAGGCGCAGCGGTCACATTTTTCACCTTAGCCGACTTGCCAGTGGAACGCGGAGAAGCTGTTTTTTTAAGCGGTTTTTTTAAAGCAGTCTTCTTGCGAGAAACAGGCACAACCTTCTTTGCGGCAGGCAAAGGCTTGGGCTTTCTAACAGATTTGACTGAGGCCTTGCGGATTGCTTTCTTCGCGGCATCATTTGGAGTCTTTTTCTTTTTAGGGCGGGCGACTGCGCGTTGGGATGCGCGTTTTTTCGACGAGGATTTACGGCGTTTCCTGCGTTTTCCTGCGAGAGGTCCAAAAAAGAATTTTTTCAGTTTATCAAATAAACCCACGCGCTTGATGCTCCGGAAAAATTAGAGGTCTTTTCAAGAACCTTCCGGCAAAAGACCGGCATTTTCATGTTTCTCAATAGCCGACAACTTGCCATGAATCTTCTCAAACCGCTTACCCGTTTTTTCATAGGCGGAATGGGCGTTGGATAAATGCGTCCCAACCTTCTCAAAGTCTTCCAGACACTTCGCGAAATCCGTTTCCAGCTGACCGAGACTTTTAAGAATTTCCTGCGCGGACTTTTCAATTCTGAGTCCCTTCAAACCGCGCACAAGCGCCTGAAGATAGGCGTAAAAACTGTTCGGAGATACGGGAATAATTTTACGCGACAGCGCGTACTGGCCCAGACTTTCCGATTGATTATCTTCTTTCAAAATCGTTTCGTAATAAACATTCTCCGCGGGAATATACATCATCGCGAATTCAAAAGTACCCTCCGCGGGAAGAATGTACTTGGAGGCAATCGCGTCCACGTGTTTTTTGACATCGCTGATAAACACCTTCCGCGCAGCGCGCTGAGCGTCTTCCCCTTCAGCTTCCTGAATCCTGCGGAAGTTCTCCAGCGGAAACTTCGCGTCGACCGGAACGAGACCGTCGCCGAGCCGGATAACTGCGTCGACTTTCTGTCCGCTTTGAAAAGAATATTGAAGTGTGTAATGTTCTTCGGGGAGAATCTGACGAAGGAGTTCGGCTAAAAGTAATTCTCCAAGACCGCCGCGGAGTTTCGGAGAACGCAGAATGTCCTGGAGAGATGCGATATCGCGACCAATCGTCACCATAGACTGTGTGGCCTGCTGAAGCTCACCCAGCCGGTGCTGGATAGTGCCTACCGATTGGGTGTAGCCGCGGTGGGTTTCCTGCAAAAAAGACTGGTTCTGGCGGAACTGCTCCTGAACCTGCCTGGAAAGTTCAAGACTCTGATCCTTCATGGCCCCCTTTAGGGCGGCAAGATCCTTCTGAAACTCTACAAGAAGCGGAAGCACGGGCTCAGGTTCACGGGCTTTTTCAACGGGTCTTCGCGTAAGCACAAAAAGCACCGCGGCCAAAGCTGCAAGCGTCAAAAAAAGAAGGATCGCGATTAAAACGTCCATGAACCACCCCGTTAAAGACGGGTGCGGGCCCTAGGACCCGCACCCATATTTTAGCTCTGTATGAACGTCAGGTTGATGTCCTCGACATGAAGAGAGGGATCAGAAAAGACAAAGATACGGCTTCTCGTATTCTTCTCAAGCTGCTGCAAGGCGCGCTTCTCCTGGTTCAGCAGGCGCTCGGATACTGTCGGATGCACATACGCATTAATCATGCGGCCGGGCGTGTTGATGAGCGACTTGCGCAGTTCGCGGATCGTTTGAATCGCCATCGTCGTCGGAGACTTGATAATGCCCTTCCCTTCACAGTACGGGCAAGTCTTGTGAACCGCGCTTTCAAGGGATCCCTTGATGCGCTGACGCGTCATCTCGACAAGGCCAAGTTCCGACATCGGCAGAATGTTGATCTTGGCGCGGTCCGGACGCACGGCTTCCTTAAAAACCTTCAGGAGGTTGCGCCGGTGCTCATGCTTTTCCATATCGATAAAATCGATGATAATAATACCGCCCATATCGCGAAGCCGAAGCTGGCGGGCTACTTCCCACGCCGCTTCCATATTCGTTTTATAAACGGTTTCTTCAAGATTTTTGGTGCCCGTAAATTTTCCGGTATTCACGTCGATCGCGACAAGACTCTCGGTCTGCTCAATCACAAGGTGTCCGCCGGATTTCAGGTAGACGTTCTTTTGGAACGTGCGCTCGATTTCCTTTTCAACCTTGAACTTTTCAAAAAGCGGAATCTCGCCCTGATAAAGCTCAACTTCAATATTTTGTCCCGGAAGATAAACGCCCAGAAAGCGTTTCACCTTGTGAAGCAGGTCTTTATGATCCACAACGATCTTGTCAGTATCGTCTGTAAGGTGATCGCGAATGACGCGTTCAACAAGATCCAGCTCCTGATGAATCAAGGCGGGCGCCTTCTTATACTGAAGCGACGTATGGATCTTCTTCCAGAGGCGCGTAAGGTAACGGATGTCGCGGCTGAACTCGCCCTCATCCTTGCCTTCACCCGCGGTGCGGACAATAAATCCGACACCTTTGGGAATTTCCATCGTTTCAAAAATCGTTTTGATTTTGTCGCGTTCCTTGCGGTCTTCAATCTTACGCGAAATACCGACTTTGGATTCGCCAGGCATCATCACCAGATAACGTGCGGGAATAGAAAAATGGGTCGTTAGACGCGGTCCTTTGCTGCGGATCGCTTCCTTCACGACCTGAACAATGACTTCCTGACCGACCTTCAGAACCTCGTCAATCGACTTTAATTTCTCGCGGTGACGGTGCTGCCTGCGGGGAGCGTGCTGCGGGGCGGTCTGAGCGGCCGCGCCCTCCTCCACTTCTTCGCCATCATCTTCGGGTTCGGGATGCGCCGGAGCTTCATTCTCCAGATCAAGGTCCATAGGACTGCCCGTCGCATCCGCGACATACAAAAAGCCATCCTTCTTGGTGCCGAGATCCACAAACGCCGCGCCAATACCTGGAATGACGGTTTTTACTTTGCCTTTGTAAATATTACCGAACATGCCGGTAACTTCGGCGCGTTCCATATAAAGTTCTTCAAGATGATCCTCTTCGAGAATCGCGACGCGCTTTTCGCCGGCCTCAAGACTGATTAAAATTTCACGTTTCATTGCTGTTAATTCCTTTCTATTTCGAACCGCGGTCTCCTGAAGGAGCGCGGAATTCTTGTCGGGGGCAACCATCGAAGGGCCGGAAATGACAAACGCCGCATTTCAACCGTTGCTGCGCGCACGTAACTGCCGGAATAAGATTCGCCGCCCGGGGATCGGGCTGCAAAATCCCTGCGATCAGGGAATAGCGGGAAGGTTTGGCTTAAAAAAAGAGAGCTCGGCTGCTCTGCGGGAGCATCGGCTTGTCGTGAATGTCAGTCTTACACTGCTTCATGATGGGCCGATTCTCAAGCTGCTGCCGGTTGAACATCTTGAACTTCCGGTTGAGCCGGGCTTGTTGCCGGGCTTTCGGCCGGAGCGTTTGTCATCTCATCTTTTTTCACAGGCTGGGCGGCCGCGTCGTTTCCTGACGCGTTAACGGCACTTGTCTGGCCGTTCTTGTCTGCATCCTTATCCGCCTTGTCACCTGTCGGCTGACCTTCCGTATCCACCATGGTCACCGTAATGAAAAAGAGCGTTTCAACTTTACTGTTCGATTCTGAACTCTGTCTTTTGGATCTAAAAATCTTACCAACAACTGGAATATCACCTAAATAAGGAACTTTCGCTTGCGAATCCGCAGAATTGTCAGATAGAAGTCCGCCAATCGCAATGGTCTCACCGCTACGAATCAACACTTGCGTCAACGCTTTAGTCACGTTAAATTCGGGAATTAAAAAACCACCGTAGTTTCGTCCTGCTCCCGCAGCAACGCTGCTAACCTCAGGTTTGAGGTCAACTAAAATTTCCTCGGCTGAGTTGATGTGTGGAGTTACATTCAGAACAACTCCGACCTCGCGATAGGAAAACCCGCTGATTTCAATACTTCCGGTATTCTCATTGCGCTCAAATGTCGGCAGCGGAATATCACTGCCTACTTGAATGTTAGCCGTTTGATTATTCAATACAACAACACGGGGATTTGATACAACTTTTGTGCTTGATTTACTTTGCAACATCTGCAGAACCGCTGTCAAATCGGTAAAATCAAGAGTCCCATATTCATAAGTAGCAGTTGCAACCGTTGTCGGAGTTGGCATTGCGCGCGGGTCACTAGGATTCGTTGTAAATGCAGTGGCACCACCAACAGGAAAAAACTGACGTAGAACAGGGCTGATGTTTTCCTTTTC